>OGDN01000138.1_pt1 | contig 140724 bp, 138 predicted proteins | sample 1570271 | NCBI WGS metagenome assembly OGDN01 (sample SAMEA4384481, study PRJEB24528) | human gut metagenome
TTTCAAGGATCAATCTGCTTTTCAGCAGCGAAGATTATTTTATCAAATCTTCATTCTCTTGTCAAGTACTTATTTTAGTACTTTTATTTTAACCACATTTGAACTCAGTTAAAATAAATGGCGGAGAAGGAGGGATTTGAACCCTCGCGCCGCTATTAACGACCTATCCGCTTTCCAGGCGAACCCCTTCAACCACTTGGGTACTTCTCCATAATGCTCTCAGTTCATTGTATGGTATTTAATTGACGGAGAGAGTGGGATTCGAACCCACGGCTCCTTACGGAATCACTGGTTTTCAAGACCAGCTCCTTAAACCACTCGGACATCTCTCCATGAAGTTTAGTTGCTTCTTCTTGCGCAGCGACCTTGACTATTATATCTTACCGACCAACGGTTGTCAAGCATTTTTTCGCTTTCTTTCATTTTTTCTTTTTAGCAACCTTAGCGTCATGTTTCCGTGTCGCTCGCGGTGATATAGATATTACAGGAAAAGTCGAAACCTGTCAACCCCTTTTTTTCATTTTTTTGCTAAAAACTTTTTCTTACCTTATATATAAATTCTCCTCCGCTGCATATCGCTTACATGTAGCTTTTCTTTTTAATCCATGCTAAAATAGATTGACTTTCAAAATCTATGCAACAAGGAGGTACCTATGAAAACAGTTACAGAACGTTTTTTAACATACGTAAAGCATCACACCACTTCCGATGAATCATCCGATACCTTTCCCAGCGCCAAGCGACAGCTTGCCTTTGCCGCTTTTCTTGCAAAGGAATGTGAAGCGATTGGTCTGCAATCCGTTTCTGTGGATGCCTATGGCTATGTGACCGCACTTCTGCCTGGCAATACAGCAAACGCTCCCACCATCGGCTTTATTTCCCACATGGATACCAGCCCCGATGCAAGCGGTGAAAATGTCCTTTCAAATATTGTGGAAAATTATGACGGCAAAGCAATCCCCCTCAATGGTACCGTTCTTTCTCCCAAGGAATTTCCTTCCTTAAAGGAGTATATCGGGCAGACCCTCATCACCTCAGACGGCACCACCCTGCTTGGCGCGGATGATAAAGCAGGCATTGCCGAAATTCTCACTGCCGCAGAATATCTTCTCGCACATCCCGAAATTCCCCATGGAGCTATCCGCATTGCCTTTACCCCTGATGAAGAAATCGGCAAGGGTGTGGATTTCTTCGATGTGGACAAATTTCACGCAGATTTCGCCTACACGCTGGATGGCGGCCGCATCGGTGAGTTGGAATATGAAAACTTCAATGCGGCACGCGCAATCATTCGCATTAAAGGGAAAAATGTACACCCCGGCTCTGCAAAAAATGTCATGAAAAACGCCGCCCTCATCGGTACGGAAATTGCTTCTCTCTTGCCAGAACGCGAAACACCCGCGAAAACCGAAGGCTACGAAGGCTTTTTCCATCTCTGCTCCTTTGAAGGTGATGTCACCTCCGCAACCCTGAATTATATCATTCGTGATTTTAACGCAGACTCCTTCGCGCACCGCAAGGAGCTTCTGCGGCTGATTGTGGAACGCAAAAATGCACAGTATAATAACTGTATCGAATTGGATCTGCATGATGAATATTATAATATGCTCTCGCAGATTGAACCCCACATGGAAATTGTAAGCCTTGCCAAGCAGGCAATGCTCGACTGCGGCATCACTCCCATCATTCAGCCTATCCGCGGCGGCACAGACGGTGCGCGTCTTTCCTTCATGGGTCTGCCTTGTCCGAACCTTTTCGCCGGCGGTCATAATTTCCACAGCAATTATGAATATGTCCCCGTTCCTTCCATGGAAAAGGCAGTCAGCATGATTGTTCGTATCGCAGAACTTGCCGCAACGACGCTTGACTTTCAAAAAAACGTATGATATCATTTTCTCATATTATTTATGATAACAGCGATGATTGAGTATATGGGCAAAACTGGTTACAGCCGCAGAGAGCAGTCCGGTCGGTGAAAGGTCTGCAGCACAGTTTTTGTAAATTACGCCTCATGAGCTTTGTGTAGGAAATGACACAACGATTGCCCTACGTTACAGGGGCAGGAAGATGCTTGTCTTTTTGCAGAATAGGCATAAATTAAGGTGGTACCACGGGTTCTCTCGTCCTTTCGGCGAGAGGCCCTTTTTTATGCTTTTGCGCAAGGCTTCGCTGCATCAATCTATCCATCATATATCAGAAAAGGAGAATGTAACATGAACGCTTATGAAGTATTAAAGGAACGCGGCTTTATCGAACAGCTGACACACGAAGAAGAAATCAAAGCGCTTTTTGAAAAAGGCGGTGTCACCTTCTATATCGGCATCGACCCCACCGCGGACAGCCTGCACGTTGGGCATTTCCTGACCGTTATGGCTATGGCGCACATGCAGCGCTGCGGCAACCGCCCCATCTGCCTGATGGGTGGCGGCACAGGCATGATTGGCGACCCCTCCGGCAAAGCCGATATGCGTAAAATGATGACTGTCGAAACCATCGACCATAACGTAGCCTGCATCAAAAAGCAGCTTTCCCGTTTCATCAATTTCGATGAGGGCGAGGGCGGTGCCATCATTGCCAATAACGCAGACTGGCTGAGAAATCTGAACTATATCGAATTCCTGCGTGAAATCGGCACCCATTTCTCCGTAAACCGTATGCTTGCGGCAGATTGCTTCAAAACCCGTATGGATAGAGAGCTTGGTCTGTCCTTCCTCGAATTTAACTATATGATTATGCAGGGCTACGATTTCTACGAACTGAATAAAAGATACAACTGTATGCTGGAAATGGGCGGCAACGACCAGTGGTCTAATATCATCGCAGGCGTAGAGCTGATTCGCCGCAAAGCACAGAAGCCTGCTTATGGCATGACCTTCAAGCTGCTGACAAACAGCGAAGGCGTAAAAATGGGCAAAACCGTTTCCGGTGCCGTTTGGCTTGACCCCGAAAAAACCTCTCCCTACGAATTCTATCAGTACTGGAGAAATATCGGGGATAAGGACGTTGAAAAATGTCTGGCTCTGCTGACCTTCCTGCCTATGGATGAGGTTCGCCGTCTGGGCGCACTGGAGGGCGCGGAAATCAATCATGCCAAGGAAGTCCTTGCCTTTGAGCTGACAAAAATCGTGCATGGCGAAGCAGAAGCAACCAAAGCACAGGATGCCGCAAGAGCATTGTTCGGTAAGGGTGCCGCAACCGTGGATGCGCCCTCCACAGAAATTCCTGCCGCCGAATTTGCAGAAGGCATGGATATCCTGACACTGCTGACCACAATTAAGGTCGTTCCTTCCCGTTCCGAGGGCAGACGTGCCGTACAGCAGGGCGGCGTAAAGCTGGCAGAGCAGCCCGTAAAGGATATTGATTTCAAGGTAACCGCAGACCTCTTTACAGATGGTAAGCTGTTGGTGCAGAAGGGCAAAAAGACCTTCCACAATGTCATTCTGAAATAAGAACCATATAAAAAAAGAACCACTCAGACTGTAGACAAAGTAATTTTGAGGCAGCGGAAGGGCTTGGGAAACAAACTGTTCATTACTTTGCTACGCAAAGCAGGCTTCGCCTGCCGCCCCTTCTTGGGCGGTAAGTAGTTTCCCAAATGGAATCCGCAGTCGGAATTCACTTCCGACGAGGAAAACAGCGAGTTTCAAGGCTTTTAAGCTGATGGAACTCGTCTGTTTATTCCTCTGTCTTAGCAAGTCGAAATCCTGATTTCGACTTAGGTGTCGACTTTGTCGACACCTTGATAAGAGGTGTTTTTTCACCTCTTATTTTTATGCTCTAAATTATCTGATTCGCCCAAAAGCAGCTTTTCCAGCTCCTTCGGCGTATGCACCAGCTGTGTCGCACCCGCCTGCTTCAGAAAGTCCGCATCCCGAAACCCCCAGCAAACGCTGATGCAGTCCATTCCTGCGTTTTTTGCCGTCTGTAAATCCACCTCGGAATCCCCGATGTATAGGCAGTCCTCTCTTTTCACGCCAAGCCGCTCCGCCGCCGTAAAGACCATATCGGGTGCAGGCTTGCGCCGAATCCCCTCGGCTTCTCTCTCTCCTGCCGCCGCATCAATGCAGCCGGGGAAATATCTTTCGCAAAGCCCCTTCACCGCCGTATCAAATTTATTCGATACCACACCAATGCGCAGGTCGCTTTCCTTCAGCCTTTTCAGCAAAGGCAAAATCCCCTCGTAGGGTGCGGTTTTGTCCGCCATGTGTGCCTTATAATATGCCTGATATTCCGCCAGACAAGCCGCAAAAACCGCCTCCTTCGTCCCCTCAGGCAAAGCCGACCGCATCAGAAACTCACTCCCATTTCCCAGAAATTTTCGGATTTCTTCTTTCCTCCGCAAAGGAAAGCCGTGCGCCTGTAAGGTCACATTCACACTGCTTGTTAGGTCATCCAGTGTGTTCAGCAGCGTCCCATCCAAATCAAACAAAATTGCCTGTTGTTTTTTCATTTTTTTCACCTCCGTCCGCTCCTATTTTATTCTTTTTTTCATTCATATTCAACAATTTTAACGCTAGTTATTTTGTATGGATTTTTTTTGCCCACCCCCTTGTCAATTTGTCCCAACAGGTCTATAATAAGACTTAAATAAAAAAGAAAACATTTTTATTACATAAAAATGCAGTTTTTTCTCAAAAACTGTCACGCTTTTTCTTTAAAGGAGGAATTCTTATGGCAAAGAAAGTATTGATGTTAGCAGGCGATTTCACAGAAGATTATGAAACAATGGTACCCTTCCAGGCAATGGAAATGTTGGGCTATCAGGTAGATGTTGTATGCCCCGATAAAAAAGCAGGCGATATTATCCGTACAGCAATTCACGACTTTGAAGGCGAACAGACATACTCCGAAAAGAGAGGTCATAACTTTGCTCTGACAGCAGATTTTGATGCAGTAAATACAGCCGATTATGCAGGTCTGTTTATCACAGGCGGTCGTTCTCCCGAATATCTGAGACTGACCCCCAGAGTCATCGAAATCGTGCAGGAATTCTTTGCAGCAAATAAGCCCGTTGCTGCAATCTGCCACGGTCCTCAGATTCTGACCGCTGCCAATGTGCTGAAAGGCAAAAAGGCAACCGCATATCCCGCAGTTGGCCCCGATATCACTCTGGCAGGCGGCGAATATGTAGCTGTTGATGCTTCCGAGGCTGTTGTAGACGGCAATCTGGTAACTGCTCCCGCATGGCCCGGCGATTCCGCAATCACAAGAGAATTCATCAAGCTGATGGGCGCAAAATGGGAACTGTAATCACAGTAACTTTGTAATATCTTTTTCTTAAAATAAAAAAAGCAGGGAGGACTTTTCTTCGGAATTGCTCTCTCTGTTTTTATTTTGCCCGTTTCCCCGTGCCCTTCCCCTTCTGCTTGTACTTTCGCCATTTTTCCTTTATAATAAAAGATACGAAAATTTGAAACTGAGAAAGGAGAACTTCTTATGTCCAATATTGCATTAGAAGAAAAAATAAGAAATCTCTCTGCGGATTATATCTATCAGCAGGCAGTCGGCTCTCTGCTGCTGCTGCTCATGAGTGCCATGGAGGATGCCGAAAAAGGCGTAACCGCCCTCCCCTATGAAATCCCCGCCGATGTGCAGGAAATCAAGGAGGAAATCAAGGCATACCTCATCCGCCTGGAGGATCTGCTCGAAAGCGATGCCGCATCCCGCATAGTTGCACTGGAGGACTGCATGGAGCTGAAAAAGCGTCTGCTTTCCATCTACGAAACCATCTACAGCTATTTCTCCCAGTGGAACATCATCTCCACGCTTGTCAGCGACCAGATTGCCCTGCGCAAATATAAGGAGGACGGCGTATCCCAAAAGCAGGTGGAATGGTCTCTGTTCTTCGCAGACTGCCATGCCTTTATGGAAAGTGCGGAAACTCTGCTTGACCAGAAAACCTACATGGGGCAGCTTCTCAAGTGTATCCCCCTCTATATGACAAGGGATAAATATTATGACACCGTCCGTGCCTCTCTGGATGCCGCTTTTGCAGGCGAAAGCAGGGATTTTATCGATGCTTCCCTGAAAGCCTTCGAGGGCTTTTGCAGTCCGCAGGAAAATCCCCTGTACGGCAAATATTTCCCCGAACTCGCAGAATGGATTGGACAGAAGCGCATGGTTCTGCCGCATAAGCTTTCCGATGAGGAGCTTGCAAATTTCTATGAGGAGCTCAAGGAAACCTTTGAAGCATTGGAGCAGATTGAGGAATATTTCTCCTGCATCCTGCATGATATCAATTCCCTGATTCTCCTGTTCTATCTCACCTATTCCTTCACGGACATCACAGAGGGCAGTGCCGCCTATGCCGATTTGTATCATATCGTCTGCGATTTCATCAGCGATAAGCTGACTCTGACCGAAAAAGCGGCTTATCTGGATACCCTCACAGAGCAGCTGGAGGCAACCGTTGAGCCTGTCATTGATAAAGCAAATGCCATCGGTAAGGAAGAATATGAAGCCCTGCAAAAGGCAGGCTCCTTCGCCGGCTTCTCCGCGGATACCAAAAAGGTTCTCATGACAGAGGAATTCATCCGCGAATGCTTCTTCGGTGATTTGAACGATGAATTGTTCCATTTCGATATCCCGGAGGAGCTTCCTGCCGCAACCGCAGAGGAAAAGAACGCCCTCTTTGATGCGTTTATTACAAAAACAAGAAACCACTTCGACACCCTGCCTACCCAGACCAGAAAGCTGGCAATGCAGAATCTGACAGGTGCTTTGCCCCCTGTCTATACTGTCCATGATGTGATGGATATGATAATGGAGGCCATCGACAAAGCAGCCTCCGAGGAACAGAAGGTTCTGATTGTGGATAAGGTCGGTATGGTATTCAACGAAAACGGCTGGCAGTCCATCACCGAAGACTATGATGATGACTGCGGCTGTGGGCATGACCATCATCATCACCACGATGATGACTGCGGCTGTGGGCATGACCACCACCATCACCACGATCATGACTGCGGCTGCGGACATGACCATGACCACGACCATCATCATCACCACTAAGGAGGATTCGTATGTTTACCTTTAATCATTATAACTATAACGTACTCGATCTGGAAAAAAGCATGGCGTTCTATGCAGCCGCACTTGGTCTGAAGGAGGTTCGCCGCAAGGAAGCCCCCGACGGCAGCTGGAAGCTGGTTTATCTGGGCGACGGCAAATCCGATTTCACACTGGAGCTGACTTGGCTGAAGGAACGCAAAGAGCCGTATAATCTTGGCGAAAATGAATTTCATCTTGCGTTTCAGGCAGAGGATTTCGATGCGGCACATGCAAAGCACAAGGAAATGGGCTGCATCTGCTTTGAAAATCCCGAAATGGGCATCTATTTCATCAACGATCCGGACAATTACTGGCTCGAAATTATCCCGAACCCCTAACGTAAAATCCCCTTGGAATTTCTCCAAGGGGATTCAAATTTTATTTTTCTTATTTTTTCAGCTGTGCCAGTCTTTCCTCAACCTGTGCCAGCATTGCTTTATATTTTTCTTCCTTCGTCTTTTCTTCTTCAATTACATGCGCGGGTGCCTTTGCAACGAAGCCCTGATTTGCCAGCTTCTTCACAACGCGGTCAACCTCTTTTTCCAGTTTGGTCTTTTCCTTTTCCAGACGTTCGATTTCCTTCGCGAAATCAACCAGCTCTGCCAAAGGCATGTAGATGGTTGCATCCTGAACCACAACAGAAACCGCATCCTCGCCAATGCCTGCCTTGTCCGCCTGCACGGTCACCTCGCTTGCATGCGCCAGTGTCTTAAAGAATACCTTGGAATGTTCAAAGATATACCGAACACCTTCGTTTTCGGAAACAACGTAAACATGTACCTTCTTGGAGGGCGCAACGTTCATTTCCGCACGAATGTTACGAATATTTCTTACTGCCTCTTTGATGGCATCGATTTCCGCTTCATTTTCCTTGAAGTTCCATTCCTCCTTGTAAACAGGCCACTGAGAGGTCATGATGGTTTCTTCCTCATCCTGAATATGCATAAACAGCTCCTCTGTAATGAAGGGCATGAAGGGGTGCATCAGCTTCAGTGCATTGATCAGAACCTGCTTCAGCGTCCACAGTGCCGCTGCTCTTGTGCTGTCCTCCTTGTTATACAGGCGAGGCTTCACCATTTCAATATACCAGTCACAGTATTCATCCCAGATGAAATCATAAACCTTCTGTGCCGCCAGACCAAGGTCATATTTGCTCAGGCTTTCCTGTACTTCCTTCGCCAGCGTGTTTACCTTGGACAGAATCCATTTATCCGCAGAGGTCAGCATCAGGAACTTGGGTTCTTCGCCGTCCTCCATATTCATCATCACGAAGCGGGACGCATTCCACATCTTGTTGCAGAAGTTTCTGCAATTATCCAGTCTTTCCCAGTAGAAACGCATATCGTTACCGGGTGCGTTGCCTGTAATCAGCATCAGACGCAGGGGGTCAGCGCCGTAATTTGCGATAACCTCCAGAGGGTCAATCCCATTGCCCAGAGATTTGGAGAATTTTCTCCCCTGATCGTCACGAATCAAGCCGTGAATCAGAACATCGTTAAACGGTCTTTCGCCAATCTGCTCCATGCCGGAGAATACCATTCTGATAACCCAGAAGAAAATGATATCATAGCCTGTTACCAAAACGCTTGTGGGATAGAAATGCTTCAGCTCCTCTGTTTCATGGGGCCAACCAAGCGTGGAGAAGGGCCACAGCGCAGAGCTGAACCAGGTATCCAGTGTATCCTCATCCTGTGTGATATTTGCGGAGCCGCATTTTTCGCATTTTCCGGGATTTTTCCTCGCTACTGTAATATGACCACAGTCCGCACAATAATATGCAGGAATTCTGTGTCCCCACCAAAGCTGACGGGAAATACACCAGTCGCGGATATTATCCAGCCAGTGCATATAAATCTTGCCGAAACGTTCGGGAACAAATTTCAGCTCCTGATCCTGATAAACCTTGATGGCAGGCTTTGCCAGCTCGTCCATCTTTACAAACCACTGCAGTTTAATCATGGGTTCGATGGGTGCGTGGCATCTTTCATGGCAGCCTACCGCATGGGTAATATCCTCGATTTCAACCAGATAGCCTTCCTCGTCCAGCTGTTTTACGATTTCCTTTCTGGCCTCCAATCTGTCCATGCCTGCAAATCTGCCTGCCTTCTCATTCATTGTGCCGTCATCATTCATCACGCAAATACGGGGCAGGTCATGTCTCAGCCCAACCTCGAAGTCATTCGGGTCATGTGCAGGTGTAATTTTTACAACACCGGTACCAAATTCTCTGTCAACATATTCATCCGCAACGATGGGTACTTCCTTATTCAGAACGGGAACGATACAGGTCTTGCCGATCAGGTGCTGATATCTTTCATCTGCGGGATGTACCGCAACCGCAGTATCGCCCAGCATGGTTTCGGGTCTGGTGGTTGCCAGTCTCAGCTTTTCATCAGAACCAACAATGGGGTAATTGATATGATAAAAATGCCCTGCCATATCAACGTGCTCTACCTCTGCGTCAGAAATTGTAGTCTGACACTCAGGACACCAGTTGATAATCTTTTCCCCGCGGTAAATATAGCCCTTTTCATACAGACGGCAGAAGGTTTCCAGAACCGCTTCGGAGCAGCCCTCATCCATCGTAAAGCGTACACGATCCCAGTCGCAGGAGCAGCCCAGCTTTCTCAGCTGGTTCAGAATAATGCCGCCGTATTCTTCCTTCCACGCCCACGCGCGTTCCAAAAAGCCCTCACGACCAACATCCTCCTTTGTCAGCCCTTCGGATGCCATCTTCTGTACAACCTTCAGCTCCGTGGAAATGCTTGCATGGTCAATGCCGGGTACCCAGAGTGCGTTGTAGCCCGCCATTCTTTTCCAGCGAATCAGGATATCCTGCATGGTGTTGTCCAGTGCATGTCCCATGTGCAGCTGCCCTGTGATATTCGGGGGCGGCATTACGATGCAAAAAGGTTCTTTTGTTTTATCTACTTCTGTATGGAAATATTTCTTTTCCATCCATTTGTTGTAAAGTCTTTCCTCTACAACAGAGGGGTCAAAATTCTTTGCCAGCTCTTTCATAGTATTTCCTCCTACTTTTTTCATTTCACCGTGAATCAAAAAAAGCCTCCGTCCAACCAAAGGACGAAAGCTCGCGGTACCACCTTATTTCCCGTTTCTAAAAACGGACACTTTATCGTCTGTAACGGGACCTCCCGGCTTTGCCTACCCAGAAATTTCTTCTGAAATCCCCTTCAGCAAAGCAACTCCAAAGCTACCTTCCACATTCTTTCTACAAAGGATTTTTCAGCCAATGAATCCTTCTCTCTGTATAGTTCGGATGTGTACTCCTCTTTTTCTCTGTCTTTCACAGTGTTGTTTTTCTTTCTATATCTCAAGATTTTATTCAATTCTACCAGTTTTGTCAACCCTAAATTAGTAAAAAAGCAAGAAAAAAAGACTTTTCTACTATTTTTCGAAAAGTCTTTCCTGTTTTCAACTTTAATTTTCCCTGTCCTTGGGATAACGCGAAATATTCAGCAGCATCCCAACCATCGCCATCAAAAACAACAGCGAGGTGCCGCCGTAGCTGATAAACGGCAGTGGCTGCCCCGTATTGGGAATCGTATTCGTTACAACGCCGATATTGATAATCGACTGGAAGGCGATAACCGCCGTAATCCCCGTTGCAACCAGCATCCCATAGCTGTCCTTTGCATTCATCGCAATGCGAATCCCTCGCCAGATAAGCACCGCAAACAGCAGAATGACCAAAGCCGCCCCGACAATTCCCAGCTCCTCGCAGATAATCGCAAAAATAATATCGTTATATGCCTCCGGAATAAAGGTTTTCTGTCGGCTCTGCCCCAGTCCAAGCCCGAATAAGCCGCCGGATGCCAGTGCATACAGCGACTGAATCGTCTGGAAGCCATCGCCTGTCGGATCTGCCCAGGGGTCAAGCCATGTCTTGATACGGGTCAGTCTGTAGCGAAACTTGGGAATCGCTACAGCAAGGCCGCAAAGAGGAATTGCCCCTGCGATTGCCGCCCCGAAATACCAAACACGAGGGCTTGCCACAAACAGAATCGTTGCACCCATCAGCCCAACCAACAGCGCCGAGGAAAAGTTCGATATTGCAATCAGCGCCACAGGCAGCAGCAGCACGCAGCATGCCTTGAGGAACCCCTTCAGATTTGCCAGCTCCTTCCGATGCTCAATCACATAAGAGGAAAGAAACAGAATCACGGCAATTTTCGTAAACTCCGAAGGCTGAAAGGAAAGCGAACCAATCCCCAGCCAACGCTTCTGCCCGCCTGCCTCTGTCCCGACAAAGGGCAGTGCAAGCAGGAACAGGTTGGAAAGCCAGTATGCCAGCTTTGCAAATCGTCTCCAGAGGGTATACGGAATATGCATCATGCCAACCATTGCCACAATCCCCAGAACCGCCCAAAGGCTCTGCCGCTTCAGGAAATAGAACATATCATTATGGAATCGTTCCGTTGTCATTGTGTAATAATAGCTGGAGCTGAAAATCATGACAACGCCAAAAAGCACCAGAATCAGCACGATAAACAGAACCGTGAAGTCATATCCCAACGGCTTTCTATACTTCCGCTTTGCGGTTTTCTTTTTTGGTTTGACATGACTCATTTTCACACCTCATTCCAGCGTTTTTTTATTTCAGATATCCCCGAACCTGCTCCTTGAACATATCTCCGCGCTGTTCATAGTTATCAAACATGCCCCAGCTTGCGCAGGCAGGAGAAAGCAGTACACAGTCGCCGTCCTCCGCCTTTTCTCTGCACAAATCGACCGCTTCTTCAAAGGTTTCGCAATCGGAAATGGCAGTAAAGCCGAATTTCTCCGCAGATGCGCGTACCTTCGGTGCCGTTACGCCAATCAGCACCAGATGCTTCACTCTGCCGGGAAACAGCTTTGTCCATTCATCAAAGGAGCTGCCCTTGTCATAGCCGCCGCCAATCAGCACAATCGGCTTTTTCATCGCCAGTACCGCGCGGATGGATGCGTCCACATTCGTCCCCTTGGAGTCATTATAATAGTCCACACCGTCCACCGTCGCAACATATTCGATGCGATGTGCTACGCCTGCAAATCCCTTCAGCACCGTGCGAATGGTATCCAATGCAATCCCCGCACAAATGCCCATTGCCGCCGCCGCCATCACGTTTTCATAGTTATGCACGCCCAGAATCTGTAATTCATCCACATGAATCAGGGTTTCGTTGATAGCGCCCCAGCGCACCTCAATGGCATCCCCGTCCAGATAAATGCCTTCCGCAAGCCTTTCGGAGGAATCGAAGAAAAATACCTTCGCCGCGGTTTTATCCGCCATTTTTCTGCAAGCCTCATCTGCATGGTTCAAAATACAGAAATCCTCTGCGGTCTGCTTTGCAAACACTCTTTCCTTCATGGCAATATAAACCTCCATGGTTTTATGCCGATTCAAATGGTCGGGTGTGATGTTCAGCACTGCACTGATGTGCGGATGAAATTCCTTCGCCTTTTCCATTTGGAAGCTGCTGATTTCCGCAACCACCCAGTCCTTCTCCGTCAGTCCTTCGACCTCCTCGCTGTAAGGCACCCCAATGTTTCCGACAACCGCCGTTTTGCTGTAAGCCGTTTTCATAATTTCGCCCGTCAGCGTGGTTGTGGTTGTCTTTCCGTTTGTGCCTGTGATTGCCGTAATCGGGCAGGGTGTCAGGCTGTAAGCCAGCTCCACCTCACTGATAACCGCAATCCCTGCTGCCTCTGCCGCCGCAATAAAGGGCAAATCACAGGGGATGCCGGGGCTTAACACAATCAAATCCTGCGCGCAGGCAATCTCATCGGGGTTTGCGCCCGTGTAAAGCACGATGCCCTCCCCCTCCAATGCCAGCACATCGGCAGAAATTTCCTCTCTTTTTTTCATATCCTGCAATGTAACCCTTGCACCCAGTCTGTTCAACAGCTTTGCCGCCGCAATGCCGCTTCTTGCCATGCCGCAGACTAAGGCCTTTTTACCATTGTATTCCACGTTTGATTCCTTCTTTCCAAAATTCCTTACAGGAACATATATTTACAGCCCAGAAAACCAATGAGACACAGCAGTGCCGTTGCCACATAAAAAAGCGTCACAACCTTGGTTTCCTTCCAACCGCATTTTTCCAGATGATGATGGAAGGGTGCCATTTTAAATAAGCGTCTGCCTTCCCCGTATTTTCTCTTTGTAAGCTTAAACCAGCCAACCTGCAGCATAACCGAAATGGATTCCCAGAGGTAAATAAACCCGACAATCACGATAAAAATGGGCATTTTCAGAATAAACGCCGCCGATGCCACAAAGCCGCCCAGTGCCAGAGACCCCGTATCCCCCATGAACACCTTTGCAGGATAGGAGTTAAAGATTAAGAACGCCATCAGACCGCCCACAATCGCACCGCAAACAGGTGCAATCGTGCTGCCTGCCGCCCATGCCACAATCATGAAGAATGCCGCCACCAGAAGGGTTACGCCGCCTGCCAGCCCATCCAGACCGTCTGTCAGGTTGACCCCGTTCACTGTTCCCAACACCGCCACAAACAGGAAGGGAATGAAAATCAGCTGTAAATCAATCATTTTCCCGTCTGTAAAGGGAATATAAATCGCCGTACCGATGCCGCTTTTCATGATATACGAGCAGAACAGCCCCGTTACAATCAGCTGCAGCAATAGCTTCTGATACGCGCGCAGCCCCAGAGAACGCTTTTTTACCACCTTAATATAGTCATCCAGAAAGCCGATCAGCCCATAGCACAGGGTCATCAGCATGATAGCCGCGCCGTCCCTGTTCCCCTTCAGAAAGAAAAGGCTTGTAATCACAAATGCCGCCAGAAAAGCAACGCCGCCCATCGTAGGCGTGCCCTGCTTTGCCAGATGTGTCTGCGGCCCGTCGTCACGCACATTCTGCCCGAATTTCAGCTTTCTCAGCATAGGAATCACGATGGGACACAAAATCACCCCAATCACGAAAGATATGATGATGGCATAGACTGCCTGTTCCAAAGAACCCACTTTAGTTCACTCCTTGCAATTTTGCTACTGTTTTTTCAAATTCTCTGCTGCGGGATGCCTTGAGCAGAATCGTATCGCCTTCTTTGAGCGTAGGCAGTCCCTTCTCCCAGAATTCTTCCTGTGTCTCCAGATAATAAACCTCTTTCATGCCTGCCTTTTTCGCCGCATCTGCCATGTAATCACAGCAAAGCCCGATGCAGTAAAGCACATCAATGCCTTTTTCCGCCGCATGGATACCGACCTCACGGTGTCCTTCCTCCGCATAATCGCCCAGCTCGCCCATAAAGCCCAGAACGGCAATCCTTCTGCCCTTTGCGTTCGCCAGAATATCCAGAGAGGCCTTGCAGGAAACCGGGTTGGAATTATAAACGTCATTCAGAATCGTAATGCCGTCCTTCGTTGTTTCAATGCTCATTCTGTTTTTGGTCGCCCGGAAGCCTTCAATCCCTGCCTTCACCTGCTCCGGTGTCAGCCCCAGCTCCACGCCGACCGCCGCCGCGGAAAGCGCATTCAGCACCATGTGTACCCCCGGAATGGGAATATTCACGCGCACATTGCCAATCGGTGTATGAATCGTGCAGGCTGTTTTTTCCAGACCAACCTGTGCAATCTCATCCGCATAAAAATCTCTTTTGTTTTCAATGCCGAACCAACGAATCTTCTGCGGCAGCTTGCCCTCCAGCGTCTGCAGCATATCGTTGTCTGCATTGAGAATCGCAACGCCGTCCTTTTCCAGATGTGCAAGCATTTCGCATTTCGCCTTCAGAATCCCTTCTCTGCTGCCCAGAAATTCAATATGCGCCACGCCGACATTGGAAATCACGCCGATGTTCGGGCGCACTGCCTTCGCAATTCTGTCCAGCTCCCCGAAGTGGTTCATGCCCATTTCGATGATTGCCGCCTGATGGTGCTCCTCAATGCGGAAAATCGTCAGCGGCACGCCAACCTCATTGTTGTAATTGCCCTGTGTCCACAAGGTATCATATTTCTGCGAAACCACGGATGCAATCATATCCTTTGTTGTTGTCTTGCCGACACTCCCTGTCACCGCAACAACGGGAATATCAAACAGATTTCTGTAATAAGCCGCCAAATCAAGCAGTGCCTTCCCCGTATCAGGAACCAGAAGCACAATCGCCCCATTCGTGGGTGCAGTCACCTTCTGAGAAAGGCAGGCAGTCACGCCGTTTGCAAAGCACTGGGGCAGAAAATCATGCCCGTCACGCACCTCGCCCACTCTTGCAACAAAAAGAACGCCTTCCTTTGTTTCTCTGGAATCCTGTGTCACATACCAGATTTCCTTATTCAGCGCTTCCTCCATATCTCCCAAAGCAATCATCTGTGCGCCTGTTGCTTTAATAATTTCTCTGATCGTAATCTTTTTCATAAGCAATCCTCTCCAAATGCCTTGCGTACTTCCTCAATGTCATCAAAATGAATGGTTTTGTCGGGGAAAATCTGATAGGTTTCATGTCCCTTCCCCGCAATCAGAATCACGTCGCCCGCTTCCGCCATAGCAACCGCCTTCTGAATGGCCTCTCGTCTGTCCACGATTTTTTCATAGGGGCAGTCTGTTTTCTTCACCCCAACCTCAACATCCTCCAGAATCTTCTCCGGGTCCTCCGTTCTGGGGTTATCCGAGGTAATGATGCAGTAGCCTGCCAGTCTGCCGCCGATTTCGCCCATGATGGGACGCTTTGTTCTGTCTCTGTCGCCGCCGCAGCCAAATACCGCAATCAGCTTGCCCTTTACAAATTCATTCGCTGTATTCAGCACATTTTCCAAGCCGTCGGGCGTATGTGCATAATCCACAACTGCCTGACAGCCCCTTTTGCTGCGTACCGTCTGGAATCTGCCGGAAACGCCGGGGTTTGCCGTCAGCCCTGCCACGATTTCCTCTACGGGCACACCCAGCAGAATACACGCTCCTGCCGCACCCAATGCGTTGTATACGCTGAACCGTCCGGGCGTATGCAGGTGTACAGGATACCGCTTGCCCTGCCAGAGCATGTCAAATGCCGTACCGTCTGCGGAAACGTCAATGCCCTCCGCCATCAAATCAGCCTTGCTGTCCACGCCGATTGTCAGCACCTCGCCCTTGCTTTGCTCCTTCATATATGCGCCTGCGGCATCATCCATATTGATGACGCTTTTTGCCGCGCGTGCGAAAAGCATCCCCTTTGCCGCCTTATAGTTTTCCATTGTTTTATGATAATCCAGATGATCCTGTGTCAGGTTCGTGAAAATTGCCACATCAAAGGCAATTCCGTCTACCCTGTGCAAATCCAGAGAATGAGAGGAAACCTCCATCACAACGTCCGTCACATCCTCATTCTTCATCCGGCGAAAGAGCGCCTGCAGCTCCTTCGATTCGGGCGTTGTCCGCTCCGCCTTCAGCACCTCATCGCCGATGCGGTTTTCAATCGTGCCGATAATGCCCACCTTTTTGCCGATTCTGTCCAAAATGGATTTCATCAGATAGGTGGTCGAGGTTTTGCCGTTTGTGCCTGTCACGCCGATGACATTCATCTCTGCGGAGGGGTGTCCGTAGAAATGGTCGGAAAGCAGTGCCAGCGCAATGCGGTTATTTTCCGTCACAAGCACCGTTACGCCTTCGGGTACGTTTTCCACCCTGTGCTCACACAGAAGGGCAGCCGCCCCCTTTTCCAATGCCATGGGAATATATTTGTGTCCGTCCGTCTGAAATCCTGTAATGCAGACAAACAGACCGTCTTTTTCTACCTTGCGGGAATCGTACTGGAAATCGGAAATTTCCACATCCGCCGTTCCCTGCTGTACCTCATAAGAAATACCCTCTAAAAGCTGTTTCAGATTCACTCTTACAGCCTCCTTTCTTTTTCGGCTTCGATAAATAAATCTCAATAATAAGCCATTTTTTAGTATACCACACTTATCTCCTACAACCAAATATTTTTGCCATTTTTCTTGAAAAATGCAAGGAAAGGCCATTTCCCTTTTTCGCTATTCCATACGGAGCAAAACCTTCGTTCCCTTGTTTACGCTTTCTCCTGCCGGCGGCATTTGTCCTGTGATGGTCTCGCCCTCTGTCTCAAGCCGTGCAGAAAGCCCTGCCTGAAAAAGTGCATTCTTCCCTTCGTTTAAGGTCATGCCCAGAAGGTCGGGTACAATCGTTTTCAATTCTGCCGCTTCTTCCGCCTCTTTTTCATCATATTTCGCTTCCATCCCCAGATACGGCAGAATATTCCGCAGCAGCTCCTGCATCACAGGTCCTGCCACCGTGCCGCCGTAATAAACACCCTGCGGCTCATCAATCAGCACCAGTGCCATCACCTGCGGATTTTCCGCCGGCGCAAAGGATAGAAACGAAGCAATATATTTTCCGCTTCTGCGCGGCAGCTTTTCCGAAGTCGCCGTCTTGCCGCCGATGCGGTATCCGGGGATATATGCCTTGCTGCCCGTCCCCTCGGAAACCACGCTTTCCAGAATCGTTTTCATCATTTCCGAGGTCTCCTTGGAAATCACCTGCTCGCCTGTCTCATAGGTAAATTCCTCCGTCAGCCTGCCGTTTTCGTCCGCAATCCCCCTTGCAAAATGCGGTGTAATCAAATATCCGCCGTTGACGATTGCCGATGCCGCCCGCAACAGCTGCAAAGGCGTAATCTGAAAGGACTGCCCGAAGCTCATCGTTGCCAGCTCCACAGGTCCGACATTCTCCGCCTTATGTATAATGCCCGTTGCCTCGCCTGCAAGGTCAATGCCCGTTTTTTCGGCAAAGCCGAATTTTTTCATATATTCCAGAAAGGTCTCCGCCCCTAATCGCTCCCCAACCTCCATAAAAACAGGGTTGCAGGAATTCTGTACCCCCTCAACAAAGCTTTCCGCCCCATGTGTGCGTGGGTATCGCCAGCATTTAATCTGTCTGTCCCCCGCCACATAAAATCCGCGGCAGAAAAAGCTGCTTTCGGGTGTCACAGCCCCCTCCTCCAGACCTGCCGAGGAGGTCACAATTTTAAACGTACTCCCCGGCTCGTATGTATCATTGATTGCGGTATTGCGCCACATTTTGTTCAAATACTCATTTTTCTCCTGCTCGGAAAAGCTGTCCCATTTTGCCGCCAGTGCTTCATCCTGTATGGTAAACGGCTCATTCAAATCAAACGAAGGGTAATTCGCCATGGCGTAAATTTCCCCATTCTGCGGATTCAGAATGATGAGAACACCGCGCTTTGCCCCCTTCGTTTCCACCGCCTTTGCAATGGTCTGCTCCGCATATTGCTGCATCACCACATCCATCGTTGTCACCAGATTTTTCCCGTCCACAGGCGGAATCCGCTCCTGCTCGCTGTCCACCTCATTCCCTCTGGAATCCGTCAGCGTGAGAATCTTCCCCCGCTCTCCCTCCAGAAGCCTGTCATATTTTGCCTCCAAGCCGATAATGCCCTGATTATCCTTCCCGACAAAGCCAATCACCTGCGCCGCCATGCTTGTATAGGGATAGATGCGCCGCACATCCTCGTCCACCTCTACCCCCGCATAGTTCGCCCTGCGGATGGCTGCCGCCGTTTCGGTGTCCACCTTTGTTTTGATGCGCACCAAGGCAACCCTCTGCTTAATTTTTTCCAGAACCTCGTCATATTCCAAATCCAGCATTTCTGCCAAAAATTGCGCCGTTTTCTCCTTTTCCTTTACCTGCACGGGAATCACACTCACGGCGTTTACCGTTTCCGTCAGGGCAATCCCTTCCCCGTTTCGGTCAAGAATCGCGCCGCGCTTCGGCGTAATCAGCCTGTCTCTGGTCTGCTGCTCATACGCCAGCTCCTGCAATTCCTCCGCCCGAAAAAGCTCAATAAAAACCAGCCGCCCCGTCAGCAGCAGATACCCGCACATGGAACAGAACAGAAAAAGCAAAAGCCGTTTTTTTGCCTTTATCGTCGGTTTCTCCATACAAAACACCCCTGTCTTTTCCCTCTACTGATTATTGTATAGAAAAGACAGGGTGTCTATGCTTTTCCCTATTGCGTTGTTTTCTTCGGCTCCTCCGCCGTTTCCTCCGCGGCTTCCTTCTTCGTCAGCGTGATTTTCACCTCGCTGTCTGCCTCTACGGAAACGCCGTATTTCGGATCCTGCGCCGTTACGGTGCTGTTCGTGGTTTCGCCCTCAAAGGTTACCTCAAAGCCTGCATCCGAAAGCGTTTTCACCGCCTCGGTGTAGCTTTTCCCGACCACATTCGGCACCTTCGCTGTGCCTGCTTCTCCTTCCGCCTTCGCAACATACAGAATCACCTCACTGCCGGCTTCCACCTTCGCGCCTGCCTTCGGCACCTGATTCGTAATCGTGTTGCCTGTCCCGACAACCTTATACGTCAGCCCCTTGCCCTCCAAATCGAGCGCAACATTATAGATGCTGCTGTCTGTGTAATCGGGCATGGTTACGGTCGTCTTGCCGCCGTTGAGTGCTGCGGCTTCTTCCGTTTCCTCTGTCGGCTCCAGATTCTTATATTTAATAATGTTTTCCATAATCTGCTTTGTCATGGTTGCGGTGGTCTGCACGCCGTCCTCATATCCCTGCGGCTTATGGATAACGCTGAATACCAGATACTGCGGATTTTCCGCCGGGAAATATGCCATGTGGGTCAGTGTCCAGTTCTTCTTGTCACGCTTGCCCTGCTCCGCCGTCCCTGTTTTACAACCGATGGAATATCCGGGAATCGCAATTTTCTTACCCGTACCATGGTCAACCGTTGCCTTCAGCGCAGTACGGATATAGTCAGATGTTTTCCGGGAAATCACCTTACGCACAACCTCTGCTGTCTGCTCCTTCACCACAGAGCCGTCATCATCCACAATCTGCGAAACCACATAGGGCTTCACCAGATTGCCGCCGTTAATCAGCGCAGAAAAGGCAGTTGCCATCTGGATAGAGGTGCAGTTAAAGGTCTGCCCGAAGGAACTTGTTGCCAGCTCAACGGGACGCAGCTGCGATTCCGCATGCAGAATCCCCTCTGCTTCGCCCGGCAGGTCAATGCCTGTTTTCTGCCCGAAGCCGAATTCCTTCTGATATTTATAGAATTTTTCCGCCCCCAGCTTCTGTGCAATCTGAATCACACCGGGGTTACAGGACTGCGCCATGATTTCCTCAACAGAAAGCGTGCCGTGTCCGCTGTGCAGATGGCAGTTGATATCTCTGTCTCCCACCGTAATTTTACCGCTGCAATTGAAGGTAGAGTTCTTCGTGATTACGCCCTCCTCCAATGCCGCCGCTACTACCAGCGGCTTATAAATCGAACCGGGTTCGTAGGTATCGCTGACGCAGAAATTTCTCCATATTGTATTCAGATAGTCGCTCTTTTCCTGATCCGTCATGGCATCCCATGTTTCCTTGAAAGTTTCATCCGTCGCAAGCGCTGTCGGCTCATCGGGGTCATTCAGGTCAAAGGTGTCCGCAGAAGCCATCGCGTAGATTTCCCCCGTATTCGGGTTCATCACGATTGCCGCCACGTTCTCCGAAGGCCATGCTTCCATGGTTTCCTTCACCGCCTGCTCGGCGTACTGCTGAATATTGTAATCCAGTGTTGTCACGATGGTGTTGCCGTCCTGCGCCTCATAATCCTGATAGGTTACCTTGTCCGCCCCCTGATACAGGATAAAGGAACGCCCGGGCGTACCCGTCATTTCATCATTATAATAGCCCTCAAGCCCCCATGTGTTGTTGAAGCCAATCAGATGGCAGGCTAAAGTTTTCAGCGGATAGGAGCGCTTACTGCTCTGCTCAAAATAAACCCCCAGCAGCTTTTTCTTTTCCAGCTCCTCCTTCACGCTTCTCTCCACGCCCTTCACCAGATATTTCCAGTGTGTCGGCGTATTGATTTTGCCCGTTTCCTGATTTTTTGTAATATGATATTCCAAATCCTCGTAGTTCAAATCGGGGAAATATTCGCAAAGGGTATCAAAGGTCTTCTTCGTTTTCTTGGCATCGTCCTCCTCCGCCAGCTGCAAGGGGTCTAATACCACGTTATACACCGCTGTCGAAACGGCAAGCACCTGTTCATTTCTGTCCAGAATACTGCCGCGGTTTGCCGCATTGACTAAGTCATAGCGGTTAATCTGCTGATTTTTCGCCGCCGCTTCAAATTCCGCGCCATGCACAACCTTCCAATACAGCACTCTGCCGAATAATACCGTCAAAATCACCATAAACACAAAAAGAATAAAAGCAAACCTTTGATTCGCTTTTATTCCTCTGGTCTTTCTTCTCATCTATCATCAATCCTTTTTAAAGAAGTCTAAAATCCTGTCCACCAAAGAGGTTTCCGCTGTCGTTTCCTCTGTGTCATGCTGCACCGTATAGCTCTGCTTGGGTACGTTGATATAAACCACCTGATAGGGCTGCGGTTCGCTCATGCCAAGCCGTTCTGTTGCCTCCTGCTTGATGTAGTCCATATCCAGCTGTTCTGTCAGCTCTGCCTCCAGAATCGCATTTGCGGATTTCAGGTCCTCCAGTTTGCTTTTTTCCCTTCTGAGAGAAACCTCCGCCTGATCTACCATAACATGCATCCCCATAAATGCAATACAGCCGATAAACAGCATAATCGCAACGCCTACCATTTTCGCAAAGGAAACCTTATTTTCTCTTTCCGCCTCCTTGGCAATGCGCGCCGCTTCTCTGCGCCGTTCCTCTTCCTCCTCCCGCACACGGTAAGGGGTATAATCGGGCTGCAATTCATACGCCACATTGCCGTAGGTATAATAAGAACCGCTCTGGTTGCGTTTTCTGTTCTTCTCGTCTCTTGCTGCCATCCTTTCCCCTCCTTTCTCGTGTCCTTTCAATATTTATCAATCCTGCGAAACCCCCTCCAGCACACGCAGCTTTGCGCTTCTGGAACGAGGATTTTCCTCTAATTCTTCCTTGCTCGGTAAAATGGGCTTTCTGGTAATCACCCTGCCCAAAGGCTTTTTGCCGCAGACGCATACAGGAAACTGCGGCGGACAGATACAGGGATTTTCCTGCTTGCGGAAAGCCTCCTTCACAATTCTGTCCTCTAAGGAATGGAAGGTGATGATGCAGAGCCTGCCGCCGACCGCAAGCCTTGCGGCAACGTCATCAATCGCCCTTTGCAGTACCTCCAGCTCACCGTTTACCTCAATGCGAATTGCCTGAAAGGTGCGCTTTGCCGGATGAGGACCATCCTTTCTTGCGCCCTTCGGCACCGCCTTTTTGATAATATCTACCAGCTCGCCCGTTGTTTCAATGGGCTTTGCTTCTCTTTCCTTTACGATAAACTGCGCGATTCTTCTCGCCCAGCGCTCCTCGCCATAGGTGAAAATCACTCTGTCCAGCTCGTCCTCGTCATAGCCGTTCACCACATCATACGCACTGAAGGGCCTGTCCGGATTCATCCGCATATCCAACGGGGCATCCTGCTGATAGGAAAAGCCGCGCTCCGCTTCATCCAGCTGATGCGAGGAAACCCCGATATCCAGCAGCATCCCGTCGATTTTTTCTATCCCCAAGCTGTCCAAAATACTTTTAATATTCCCAAAATTATCTCTGACAAAGGTAATCCTGTCCTTATATTCCGCCAGACGCTTTCCCGCCGCCTCGTGCGCGTTGGGGTCCTGGTCAATGCAAATCAAACGACCGGTTGTCAGCCGTTTTGCAATCTCTAAGGAATGACCGCCGCCGCCCATGGTGCCGTCTACATAAATGCCGTCAGGCCTGATATTCAAATTGTCGATGCACTCGTTCAGGAGTACGGAAATATGATGAAATTCCATGCCTGCCGCCTTTCCTTTTGTTTATGCAATGTCTGTTTTTTAAATCATTCATAAATTCGCTTCGCAAATTTATTCATAACGAATCATTCTCTTCGAGAATTCCAAATGCCGCCCTGCGGCATTTACTTTTGCAATCAAAGATTGCAAAAGGATTCGTTAGATGCCCAGATTCTCCATCTCAAAAGCAAGCTCGTTGCTGATGTAATCCTCTTCGTCGCTGTATTCGCTCCAATTATCCTTATTCCAAATTTCAATGCGGTTATTCACACCGATGGAAACAATATCCTTTTTCAAGCCTGCGTATTCTCTCAGATGCGTCGGCACCATAATTCTTCCCTGATTATCCAACTCACATTCCACCGCGCCTGCAAAGAAAAAACGCACAAATTTACGCGCACCGGGGTTTGTCAGCGGAAGCTGCTTCAGCTTTTCCTCGAAAATCTTCCATTCCTCCTGCGGATAAGCAAACAGGCAGTTATCCAGCCCCTTTGTCACAACGAAACGCTCGCCAAGCCCCTCTCTGAACTTTGCCGGAACGATTAAACGCCCCTTTGCATCAATCGAGTGCTGATATTGCCCTAAGAACATTTCGCTGTCACCACCTTCCGCCACTTTCACACCTTCGCGGTAGTTTTCCACCACAAAAAACCACTTTGCGCCACTTTTAACCACATTGTAATATAGCCGCCACAAAAAAACAACCCCTTCCGCCCCATTTCTATTGATTTTTTCATTAAAAAAGCGCTTTCCTTCAAGCGCTTTCCCCAAGAAAAAAAGAAGTTCCCCTCCACCTCCCACCAAAATACATTTTTTCCCATTCTCCCCTTCCTCCCCTGCATCCACAAAAGAAAGAAAAGCATAAAAAAAGAACCCGAAAAATGGGTTTTCGAGTTCTCCTGCTTGTATTTATTTATTTTTATAATATTCCATCATGGCTTTGAAGCCGGGCAATGCCCCTTCGATGGTCCCCGGCGCAACGCAGTACGCAATCCGCACATAGCCGGGACAGCCGAACCCACTGCCGGGTGTCAGCAAAATCCGATGCTCCTTGATTTTCTCCACAAATTCCAAATCGTTTTCCGTCGGCGTTTTCATAAACAGATAGAACGCCCCCTCCGGCTTCGGCATTTCATAGCCGTATGCCGTCAGCGCGTCATACAGGCGTTTTCTGTTTTTATCATAAAAGCTGATATCCACCGTCTCATCGCAGCATCTGGCGCAAACCAACTGCTGTAAGCCGGAGGCATTGATAAAGCCCGTAATGCGTGTTGCAACTGCAACAGCCGCAACGATATTTTCAAAGTCCTCCACCTCGCTGCGCAGTGCCAGATAGCCAATACGGTCACCCGGCAGGGAAAGGGATTTCGAGAAGGAATAGGCTACGATTGTGTTTTTATAATCATTCGGAATCCAAGGCACGCTTGCCCCGTCAAACACCAATTCCCGATACGGCTCATCCGAAATCAGATAAATCGCATGCCCATATTCCTGCTCCTTTTTCGCCAGAACCGCAGCAATCGCCCGAATCGTCTCCTCATTATACACCACCCCCGTCGGGTTGTTGGGGTTATCAATCAGAACGGCTCTCGTCTTTTCCGTCACGCATTTTTCCAATGCCGCAGGGTCGGGCTGAAAGGTAGGAATATTCGGCGGCACTGTCGTCAGCGTGCAGCCTACGTTGTCCGCATATCTGTCATATTCCCCGAAATAGGGCGCAAAGGTCAGAATCTCCTGTCCGGGGTCCATCAGCACCTTCAGCAGGCAGTTCAAGCCCCCTGCCGCACCGGTACACATCATGATGTTGTTCGCATCAAAATGCTCCCCAAAGCGGCGGTTCAGGCTCTCCGCAATCTTCTCCCTTGCCTCCGGAAAGCCGTTATTCGGCATATAATGATGCAGATACCAAGGGTCGGTTTCCTGCAAAACGCGGATACTCGTTTCCCGAATACTGTCGGGCGCAGGCAGGTTGGGATTGCCCATCCCGAAGTCATACACATTTTCTGCGCCGTATTTTTCCTTTAATCTTGCACTTTCTGTATACATGCTGCTCATGGCAGCGCTTCTCTCCAACAGCTTAGACATCTTTTCGGAAATCATTGGCTGTCACCTTCTTTCCTTTTTTCTTTTGTATTTTTTCCGCTTACACCTTGTTTTCCACAAGGAAAGCAATGGCATCCACATAGCCCTTGAGACCTCTGCCCATGATGGTTTTCACGCAAGCCTTCCCTGCATAGGAAATCTGGCGAAAATCCTCTCTTTCCTTCACATCGGAAATATGCACCTCCACCGCAGGCAGGCGAACTGCCTTCAGCGCGTCCAGAATGGCAACGCTCGTATGCGTATACGCCGCAGGGTTAATCACAATTCCCTCTGTGCCGTCAAAATATGCCTGCTGGATGCGGTCTACCAAATCCCCCTCATGGTTGGATTGGTAAATTTCGCCCTCCACGCCCTTTTCGGCAAAGGTTTTCTCCAGAAGTGCCTTCAAATCCTCGTAGGTCTCGGCACCGTAAATATTTTTTTCCCGAATCCCAAGCATATTGATATTCGGGCCGTTAATCACTAAAATCTTCATACGCTTACACCTCGGAGTAGCAGCCTAAGAAGGACAGGCTTTCTGCCGCCTGCTCAATATCCTTCAGCACCGTCATGGTTTCGGGAGAGAAAACAGAGCCGTCCAAATCGAAATAGAAACGGAATTCGAAATCCTTCCCCGGAATCGGGCGGCTTTCCAGCTTGCACAGGTTGATGCCGCGGCAGGCAAATTTCCCAATCATTTCATGCAGAGAACCGGGTCTGTGGTCCAGAGAAAGCATCAGACTGATACGGTTGGAGCCTGCATAAATTTCCATGTTCTTTGCAATGCAGATAAATCTGGTATAGTTGTTTTCGTTATTCTGCACGCCATCCTGCAAAACATGCAGTCCATACAGCTTCGCGCAGTCCGTGGAGGAAAGCGCCGCAAGGTCTGTTCTGCCGCTTTCCGCAACATATTTCGCTGCGGTTGCCGTATTTTCAAAAATCGTTACCTTGATGTTGGGGTTCGCCTTCAGAAAATTGCTGCACTGCTGCAATGCCTGTGTATGAGAAACAACCTCCTTCACATCCTCCAGCTTCACACCGGGCTTTGCCAGAAGCGCATGGCTGATGTGCAGCTTAATGCTCTTTACGATATAGAATTTATGGCGCACCATCAAATCATAAACCTCTGTTACAGAGCCTGCGGAGCTGTTTTCGATGGGCAGCACGCCATATCTGCATAGACCGGATTCCACCGCATTGAATACACTCTCGAAGTTGCTGAAATACATCTTGCTGGGCAATGCAAACAATCTGTCGCATGCTCTTGCCGCATAGGAGCCCTCCACGCCCTGACAGGCAACAACAGCCTTTCTGGGAAATTCCATGTGAGGGTCTGCAATGTTTTTCAGAATTTCTTCGGAAAGCGCTGTTTCCTTTGTCAGAAGCCCTGCCTGATAGCTCTTGCTGATATCGAAAATTGTCTGATACAGCTTATTGATATAAATTTCAAATTCCTCGCCGCCACGCTCCATTACCTTTTCCAGAACTGCCTGCTCTCTGCGTAAATCCAGAACGGGCAGATTCTTTTCCGCCTTTGCGCTGGCAACATCCGCAGAAGCCTTCATGCGCTCCACGAATAAATCTACAATCTGGTCATCAATCGCATTGATGCGTTCTCTCACTGCATTCAAATCCATTGTATTTTCCCACCTTTCTCACTGCTCCATCCTGCAAATCAGATCCAGAAGCGCAACCGCCGCTGCCGCCTCCACGCAAGGCACCGCACGCGGCACAATACAGGGATCATGTCTGCCTACAATGGCAAGTGTGTCGTTTTCTCCTTTGCTGATGCTGATGGTATCCTGCGTCTGCCCAATCGAGGGGGTCGGCTTAAATGCCGCACGCAGCACAAGGGGCATGCCGCTTGAAATGCCACCCAGAGAGCCGCCGTGATGGTTCGTTGTTGTCCGAACCGTACCATCCGCCTGATATGTGAAATTGTCATTATTTTCCGAACCAAACAGCGCCGCTACACCAAAGCCCTCGCCAAATTCCACGCCCTTTACGGCAGGAATGGCATAAATCGCCGCCGCCAGTCTGCTTTCCAGTCCGTCAAACATAGGCTCGCCCACGCCGACAGGCAGACCTACCACCGCACATTCAATCACACCGCCGACAGAATCGGCGTTTTCCTTTGCCGCCGCAATCGTCGCCTGCATTTCCTCCCCTGCCGCGTCATTCTGCACAGGGAAGACCTTTTCCGTGACAGCCTTCAAGGTATCTGCATCCACAGCCACCGCATCAAAGGGGGTATCCTGCACGCCCTTGATAGAAAGAATATGCGCACCGATATGGATGCCCCTTCTTTCCAAAATCTGCATGCAGACTGCGCCCGCAAAGCAAAGCGGTGCGGTCAGCCTGCCGGAGAAATGACCGCCGCCGCGATGGTCATTCGCTCCCTTATATTTCACCCACGCCGTAAAATCCGCATGCCCCGGTCTGGGCAAATCCTTCAATTTATCATAATCCTTCGAGCGTGTATTTGTGTTTTCAATCACGGCACAAATCGGTGCGCCGCAGGTTTTCCCTTCAAATAAGCCCGATACCACACGGGGCAGGTCTGCCTCCTTACGGGGTGTAGAATAGGCATTTCTGCCGGGAGCGCGGCGCTCCATGAATTTCCGCACCGCCTCTAAATCAATTTCCTCCCCCACAGGCAAGCCGTCAATCACCACGCCGATTGCCTCGGAATGAGACTGCCCGAAAATCATAATTTTTACTTTTTCTCCAAAACTAGAGGACATTTGTCACACCTCCCAGCTTCGCCAGCTCTATAAAGAAGGACGGATAAGATTTATTGACCGCCTCTGCACCCAGAATCGTCAGCTCTACGCCAAGGCTCACCGCCGCAATCGCCATTGCCATCACGATACGGTGATCATTATGGGAATCTATCACGATTTCCCCCTCAGGTGGATTACAGCCGCCTGTAATGATGATGCTGTCAGGTCTTTCCTCCACCTCCACGCCGATTTTCTGCATACATTCCGCCATCACAGCCAATCGGTCGCTTTCCTTCATCCGCAGTCTGCCTGCGTTGTAAATTTCGGTTTTGCCCTCTGCCGCAGCCGCCGCTACACAAAGAATCGGCACCAAATCGGGAATTTGGGACGCATCAATGCGGATGCCCTTCATTTCCTTATGGGTTGCCGTAATCTGGTTCAGCGCAACCTTCGTTTCCGCGCCAAATTCCTCCAAAAGAGCGGCAATCGCCCGATCCCCTTGGGGAGATTCCATATCCAGCCCCTGACAGCCGATGCTGCCGCCAATCGCGCCTGCAACGAGCCAGAACGCCGCATTGCTCCAATCCCCCTCTGCATAGCGCATCCGCGGGCCATGGTATTTCTGCCCACCGGGGATGCTCCAGCCGCTTTCGGTTTCCGTTACCGTAATCCCGAAGGTCTTCAGCGTTTTCAGCGTCATATCAATATAGCCCTTAGATTCGATTTTTGTTGTCAGGCGAATTTCGCTTTCGCCCTCCAATAACGGCAGCGCAAACAGCAGCCCTGTGATAAACTGGGAGCTGACATTCCCCGGCAGGGTATATACGCCGCTTCTCAGCCTGCCCTCCAGTGTAACAGGAAGGTGGTCGCCGTCTGCCTTGCAGCCATGCCTTGCCATCTCATCCAGCAAAACGCCAATCGGGCGTTCGGGGAGTCTCCCCTTGCCTTCGAAGCGGCAATGCTTTCCCAATGCGCCCGCAATCGGGAGCAAAAAACGGAGGGTGGAACCGCTTTCGCCGCAGTCGAGGGTACAAAGCTGTCCATCTGCCTGTCCAATGCCCTGTCCATTTGCCTGTCCAATCCTGTCCACTGGACAGGGGAGCGGACACCCAATCGGCATCACATAAATGCCCGAGGGTTCGCGCTCAATTTCCGCACCAAGGCTTTGCAGACAGCGCGCCGTCGCTTCCATATCCTCAGACCAGCCATCCACGAACAGCACGCTTTCCTCCTCTGCCAATGCCGCCGCAATCAGCGAGCGGTGCCCATCGGATTTTGAGGAAATGATACGCACCTGCCCCTGTTTTAATGGAGTTTTCTCAATTTTTATATTCATATCATACCGCCTTTACGCCAATGCCGTTCTGACTAAATCCAACACTTCCTCCGTCGGGATTTTCACGATTTCGCAATGCCCGATTTTCGTCGGGAGGACAAAGCTGATTTCGCCGCCTCTGCGTTTTTTATCCTTTAATACACCTGCCGCAATTTCCTCCGCCGTATAGGAAGTGGAAGTAGGCAGGTTGTTGTGCAGAAGTGCCTGTCGGATGGTTTCCGCAAGCCCTTTTTCCGCAAGACCGCGCCGCTCCGCTACCTTCGCAATCAGATGCACCCCGATGGCTACAGCATGCCCATGCGAAAGGGTGAAATTGCTGTTCTTTTCAATGGAATGTCCCAAGGTATGCCCCAGATTGAGCAGCTGCCGCAGACCTGTATCGAATTCATCCTCATTGACGATATCCCGTTTCATTTTTACGCAGGTTTCAATGATTTCCTCCAGTTTCTCCTTAAAATCACCCGATGCCGTTTCCGCAAACAGCTTCGCATCCCCGATTACGCCGTATTTCAGCGTTTCGGCAATGCCGTCCGCGAAAATTTCTTCGGGCAGGGTATCTAAGGTATCCACATCGCAAAGCACCAGCTGCGGCTGATAAAACGCGCCTGCCATATTTTTGCCTGCCCTGAGGTCAATGGCTGTTTTGCCGCCGACAGAGGAATCCACCGCCGCCAGAAATGTGGTCGGCACCTGCACAAAGCGAATTCCTCTCTGATAAACCGCCGCCGCGAAGCCTGCCATATCACCTGCAACACCGCCGCCCAGCGCAATAATGATATCCTGTCGGGTGATTTCCTGCTCTGCCAGAAATTCCAGCATATCGCTCAATGTGCCGATATGCTTGGAGCCCTCCCCGGCAGGGTAGGAAAAGCGGCAGGTGGTGAACCCTGCCGCCGCTAAGGATTGCTCCGCCTGCTCCGCATAAAGCTTTTCTACTGTTGTATCTGTGATAACTGCCGCCTTGCAGGGGCAGATGCGTTTGGCAACCTCCGTCCCAAGCTGTGCAAGCAGTCCCCGTCCAATCAGAACCGCATATTCCGTAGACGCACTGACAATCACTTTTCTCATACTATTTTCACAACCTTAATCAAAGTCCTTGATTTCATCAATGGCGATACATTTTTCTCTGCCCTCTCTGAGCAGCTCACACAGGGTATCCGCATCCTTCGCCTTAATCGCGGTGCTGTATGCCTGCATGCGTGCTATCAGGCTGTCAATCTCATTGGCAAGGTTATCGCCGTTATCCAGAAACAGCTCCGTCCACATATTTTCATTCAAGCGCGCCACACGGGTCATGTCCTGAAAGCTGCCGCCGGAAAAGTCCTTGAAATTATCGGACAATGCACCCTTGACATACGCACTGGAAACCACATGTGCCAGCTGAGAGGTATATGCAATCATTGCATCATGCTCCTCTGTCGTGGTAAATTTCAATCTTGCGAAGCCCAGCTTTTTGAAAAACATGCTCAGTGCATTCATCAAACCGAGGTCTGTTCCCTTATACGGCGTTACAACCAAAGTTGCGCCGTTGAACATATCTGCTGTGGAATAGGTAAAGCCGGAGCGTTCCACGCCTGCCATAGGGTGCGCCCCCACGAAGGTAAAGCCGTTTTCTTCCGCTACCGCCTGCACCTGCTCGCAGACCACTCTTTTTACACCGGCACAATCGACCACAACCGCGCCCTTTTTGAAATCCTTTGCGTGCTTTTGGATATATTCCACAGTCAAATGAGGATATAACCCCAGCAGAACCAAATCACAATCCTTGGGGTTGCCGTCCTCCATAAAACCATGCACCGCCTCCATCAGCAATGCACTGTAGCGAATGGTTTCGGAGACATCCCATCCAAGCACCGTATGCTCTGTTTTTTTCTTTACTGCCTTTGCCATAGAGCCGCCAATCAGCCCAAGACCAACTACGCCAACCTTCATATCATTCACCCTCTTTTCCTACCGCTTGATTAGTAATCGTATTTGCAGGCGAAGGGTCTCAGCTGGAATACCTGCTTTGCAACATCATCGAACTGATCGGGTGTCAGGGACTGAGGGCCGTCGCACAGTGCCTTTGCAGGGTTATTGTGCACCTCAATCATCAAGCCGTCCGCGCCCGCTACGGTTGCTGCCATTGCCATGGGCTTTACAAGATGTGCATAGCCCATTGCATGGCTGGGGTCAACCACGATAGGCAAATGGGTCAGCTTTTTCAAAACAGGAACGGCACTCAGATCCAGTGTGTTTCTTGTTCTGGTTTCAAAGGTACGAATCCCTCTTTCGCAAAGGATTACGTTTTCGTTGCCGCTTGCCATGATGTATTCTGCGCTCATCAGAAGCTCATCAATCGTATTTGCAAGACCTCTTTTCAGCAGAATAGGCTTGGACATCTTGCCGACCTCCTTCAGCAGCTCGAAGTTCTGCATATTTCTTGCACCAACCTGCACAAGATCAACGGATTCTTCAAACATGGGGATGTGTACCGCATTCATGATTTCGGAAACGATGGGCAGACCTGTCAGCTGCTTTGCTTCTACCAGCAGCTTCAGACCATCGCCCTTCAGACCCTGGAATGCGTAGGGGGAGGTTCTGGGCTTGAATGCGCCGCCACGCAGTAGACCTGCACCTGCCGCTTTGACTCTTTCTGCGATTTCACAAACCTGCGCTTCGCTTTCAACGGAGCAGGGGCCTGCGATAATCTGGAAATTGCCGCCGCCGATTTTTACGCCTGCAATATCAACTACCTGATCTGCATTATGGAATTTACGGTTTGCATTTTTGAAGGGCTCCTGAATACGCTGCACATTTTCAACGATATCCAACGCTCTGACCAGATCCATATCTACCACAGAGGTATCGCCAACCAGACCAACGATGGTATGATTCACACCACGGGAAATATGGGTGCTGATGCCCATGCTGCTAAGCCATACCTTCAGGTTTTCAATCTGTTCTTCCTTTGTGTCGGGTTTCAATACTACTACCATAATTTTCTCCTCCTTAAAAAATCCTTTTGTCTTGTTTTCTTTTGTTCCTGCTTCACAAGCTTTTTTGTGCTGCACGCTTTTCTCATATAAAAGAAAAAGCTTCGCAGCGAATTTCACTGCGAAGCTCCTATGCTTTCAATAAGAAAAAACCATCAAAACAAACCGTCTTTCCTTAACAGTAAAATTCACTTTGAATCTCTGAAAACACGGTAAAAGTAAAAGTATGCAGTTGCGAAAATCTGATTCTGTTTCATGATTTGCATCCTCTTTCTTTTTTTGCTTGGTGATTTATTTTTAATCATACTAGCACATCGGTTAACGAAAGTAAACCCATTTCGGCAAAAAAATCAATTCTGTGAAAAAAGGCGAAAGGTTTTTGGAAAATACGGAAATTTTCGTGTATTTCTTTCAATACAATAGCGGGTTGTAGTACATAGGAAACAGATAATATGAAAAAAGACCCTTGATTCCTCAAGGGTCTTACAAGCTGCTAACGGGATTCGAACCCGTGACCTCCGCCTTACCAAGGCGACGCTCTACCTACTGAGCCATAGCAGCAAAGGTTGATAAAAACTATCAGCCTGTCTATAGTATCATATTCCTTCCGCCTCGTCAAGATTTTTTTCTTCCAAAAAATGCTCTAATTTTTTCTTGACGCGCTGAAGGGCATTATCAATGGATTTTTCGGGCTTATCCAGAACGCGGGCAATTTCAAAATAGCTTCTGCCCTGCAGATAAAGCACAAGCACTCTGGTTTCAAAGCTGCTGAGCTTTTTCATCATCTGGTGCTCAAGAAAGCTTTTATTTTCCTGCCCAATCAGGAGAACCTCCGGATTGAGCAAGGCACCACTCTGTAAAAGATCCATATAGGTCTGCTCGGATTCCTCCTCATAAACGGGCTTATTCAGAGAAACATAGGAATTGAGCGGCTGATGCTTCTGTCTGGTCGCTGCCTTAATGGCAGTAATCATCTGGCGATTCACGCAAAGCTCCGCAAAGCTGTGGAAGGATGCATTCTTTTCCTCATTATAATCACGCACTGCCTTATACAGCCCAATCATGCCCTCCTGAATGATATCCTCGTTATCCGCACCAATCAGGAAATAGGCTCTCGACTTTGCGCGCACCAAAAATTTATATTTATCCAACAAAAATTCCTGTGCCTCCTCATCGCCGCTCTGCGCCAGCAGTACCAGCTCCTCATCCCTTGTTGTCGCATATTTCTGTTCTCTTGTCATTTCTGCCATAAAAATTCTCCGTTGTTGTTTATTTTTTTCGACGCAATTCCTCAAACCATGCCAAGGCTTCCTCATCCAGATGGTCCGCCAGAATATTATTTTTCGGCGGTCTGTTCCGGATAAAGCGTTCACGCAGCTCCGTTTCAGCGGCAGTGACCTCGTTCCATAGCTCTCTCGCCGTCATACGAATCGCCCCCTGCCCATAAATAATCAGCTGCTCCAGACCGTCCCCCGTTGCCACACGCACCTTATAATGCTTCGGCATAGAGGTTACGACACGCTCGATATAATGGTCGGCGGTTTCCGCTTCCTTGGTATAGACTACGAAAATATTGTTATATTCATAGACGGTACCGATATTCCCCTTGACCAGATAGCCATCGAACACCAGAATGACCGTTGCCTGCTTGGTGCCTTTATAATTCGAGAGGATATCCATCAGCCGCTGGCGGGCACTTTCCAGACTGACATCCTCCACCAGTTCTCTCAATTCGCTCCAGGCGTGGATAATATTATAGCCATCCACAAGCAAAAATTCCTTTGCCAACAGATTCCCCTCCTTTCTCTCCGGGGGACGCTGTCCCCCGAACCCCCAGCCAAGGGAGTCACTCCCTTGGAACCCGATACCGCAGCACCAATACTTGGTGCTGCAAAATCAAGGCAAGCATACAATCCTCACAAGGGATATGGAACAACGTCATTAAATCATTATTTGCTGTAATTTCTCTGACGCACAACCTCATACATCAGCAGTGCTGCCGCAACAGAGGCATTTAAAGAAGAAATTTTTCCATACATCGGGATAGATGCGGTGAAATCGCAGTTTTCCTTCACCAATCTGCTGACACCCTCACCCTCACTGCCAATCACCAGACCGATAGGGCCTTTCAGATTGGTATCGAAATGGTCATTTTCGCCCATATCCGCACAGGCAAACCAAAGCCCCTCCTTTTTGAGCTGCTCCATGGTTTTCACGAGATTCGTCACCTTTGCCACAGGCATATATTCTATCGCGCCTGCGGAGGTTTTTCCGACTGTTGCATTCAGCCCGACGGAGCGACGCTTCGGGATAATCACGCCATGCGCGCCGGCACATTCCGCCGTTCTGAGAATCGCGCCCAGATTATGCGGATCCGTGATACCATCCAGAAGGATGATAAAGGGGTCTTCTCCCTTTGCTCTTGCCGCCGCAAGAATATCCTCCACCTCTACATAATCATGCGCGGAAACCAGCGCGATCACGCCCTGATGGTTCTTTGTCTGGGAAAGCTCGTCCAGCTTCTGGCGGCTTACCTCCTGAATGACAACGCCTTTTTCTGCCGCCTGTGCAACAATCCGCTTAATCGTACCCTCCACGTTGCCCTTCTGCACCATAATCTTTTCGATATCTCTGCCGCTGCGCAGCACCTCCAGCACGGCATTTCTGCCCTCCAGCTGATTTTCGTTCCATTCTCTTTCCCGTCTTTTTTCTCGTTCCAAAAACGCCCCTCCTCGCCTATATTTTACGGTTTCATTCATACAGCATAAAGCCGAGGGGACTTTCAGAGGCATTCCGCCCCTCCCTTCGGCTTTGTTTTTCAGTTACTTTTCCAATTTTTCTGCCATTCCCAGCTTAAACAGCTCTACAACTCTCTCTTTTTCTCCCTTGAGATAAAGGTAGCCGAACAGCGCTTCCAAGCCTGTCGCATGGCGATAATCCATCAAATCTGCATTTTTCGGCACAGTGAAGGATTTTGCATTGCGCCCCCTGCGGAACACATCCGCCTCCTCCTCTGTCAGGATATCCTGAATCCGATAATACATTTCTGCCTGCGCCTTTGCATTGACAATGGCTCTTGCTTTTTTATGCAGCTTATTCACAGGGGCATTGCCGTCCGTCAAAACAGTCAGCCGCACCAAAACCTCAAATACCGCATCCCCGATATGTGCAAGTGCAAGGGAATTATATTCTCTTGGGTTCAGTATGCTCCGTCCGCCTAAAACCACATCCAGTTCTTCCAAATTCATAGCTTAGCCTCTGAACCACTGTACGCCCTGACGGGTATCCTTAATGGTAATGCCCATCGCTGCCAGCTCATCTCTGATGGCATCCGCCTTTGCGAAATCCTTTGCCTTCTTTGCTTCGGTTCTTTCGGCAATCAGTGCTTCAATCTTTGCAACATCCTCATCGGATACTTCTTCCTCTGCCACTTCGGCAACGCCCAGAACACCGCACAGGTGATCCAGCATATCCTGAATTTTTTCTGCAAATTCCTTGGATGCGCCTGCCTTGATTTCTGTATTGGAGAAACGCACCAGCTCATAGATTGCAGAAACGGCATCCGCTGTATTGAAGTCATCATCCATCGCTGCTTCAAACTGCTCCTTGTAGCCGTTCAGCTCTGCCTCTTTTGCAGCTTCCTCCGCTGTCATTTTAGTATCTGCTACATTCTTGATATAGAAATTCAGTTCTTTTCTTGCATTTTTAATTCTTTCCAGACCGTTCTGGCAAGCCTTCATCAGTTCATCGCTGAAGTTGATGGGGCTTCTGTAGTGACCGTTCAGAATGAAGAAACGGATAACCTCATAAGGGAAATGCTTTGCAATATCTCTTACGGTGAAGAAGTTGCCCAGAGATTTGGACATTTTTTCATTATCAACGGTAATAAAGCCATTGTGCAGCCAATATCTTGCAAAGGTACAGCCGTTTGCTGCTTCGGACTGTGCGATTTCGTTTTCATGGTGAGGGAAAATCAAATCCTCGCCGCCTGCATGGATATCAAAGGTATCCCCCAGATGATGCTTGGACATAACGGAGCATTCGATATGCCAACCGGGTCTGCCTTCGCCCCAAGGGGATGTCCAGCTGGGTTCGCCCTCTTTTTTGGGCTTCCACAGAACGAAGTCTGTCGGATTTTTCTTTGCATCATCAATCGTAACACGCTCAGATGCGCCCGCAATCAGCTCATCCAGATTTTTTCTGGAAAGCTTGCCATATTCAGGGAATTTCTTTGTATCATAATAAACAGTGCCATGGTCTTCATACGCAAAACCCTTATCAATCAGGGTCTGCACCATTGCGATAATACCGTCCATTTCCTCTGTTACGCGAGGGTGTACGGTTGCTCTTTTTACATTCAGACCATCTGCATCGCGGAATGCTTCTTCAATGTATTTATTGGAGATTTCCGCCATGGTTTTGCCTTCCTTATTGGCTCTGTTGATGATTTTGTCATCAACGTCCGTGAAGTTCTGCACATAGGTAACCTCGTAGCCCTTATATTCCAGATAGCGTCTTACGGTATCAAAAACAACGTAGGGTCTTGCGTTGCCGATATGGATATAATCGTACACAGTAGGACCGCAAACGTACATTTTTACCTTGCCTTCCTCCATGGGTACGAATTCTTCCTTCTGTCTTGTCATAGTATTATATAATTTCATGGGAATTCACCTTTCCTTCTTCCTAATCTATCAAAATAGTATAACACAAAAATCCGATTTTTGCTGTATTTTTCTTTCCTTTTTCCGGAAAAACATGCCTTTTCTGCGAATCAGATTGCTCTTCTCTTTATATGCCCTGTCAGCTGTTCGGGGGCAACCGGCGGAATCCGCACGCCGTCCTTGCGCACAATCATAACAGGAGAACCAACAGCGGTTACATTGGGAGGCAAATCCTGCGTTACCACAGAGCCTGCACCAATCTTTGTATTCGCGCCAATGGTAACAGGGCCAAGCACAATCGTGCCTGCGCCAATCATAACATTATCCTCAACGGTCGGGTGACGTTTATTTTTCTGCTTACCGGTACCGCCCAGCGTTACCCCGTGGTACAGCATAACATTATCCCCGATTTCTGCGGTTTCCCCGATAACAATGCCTGCGCCGTGGTCAATAAAGAAGCGCTTGCCGATGGTTGCGCCGGGGTGAATCTCAATCCCTGTCAGAAAACGAGACAGCTGTGACACAAAGCGTGCAGGCACCAGCAGACCCTTTTTATACAGGCTGTGCGCAATGCGATGGTTTACCACTGCCCAGAAGCTGGGGTAAAGCAATACCTCAATCGCACTTTTAAACGCAGGGTCTTTTTCTTTTATCACTGCAACAGATTCTTTCCAAAATTCCTTCAACATATCAAAATTCCTCCTAAAACGATATCAATAGTGTGCTTTTATCAGAACGCCCTGCTGCTTACACAGAGGGCTTGCTACACACTTCCGTCCGTCTCGGTCCTTCGATAAATTGCATGCACAGGCAGCCAATCGACCCCCGATTTTTATTTTTTCCCTTCTGATTCTTCCAAGAAGCCATCTGGCTCACCTCCCTTTGGAATGGTCTGTGTTGACCTTCTGTCGTTTTTTTAATAAACGTTTTTTGTAATAAAAAACGCCCTTGCAAAAATATGCAAAGACGAAAAATATCGCGGTTCCACTTTACTTAGACGGCATCTAAAAATACCATCTCACCTCAATGACTGTAACGGTGTCAACGGATACAGGCTACTCTCAGTTCGCCCGTTCAGTTCAGGAACGCACTTCATCCTCCCCCAGTCTGTAAACGGCTTACACCCAATGTATTTTAAGGTAGTGACAATCAAATTTATGCCAAGGCATAAACTCAAATCTCACCGCCTTTCACCAAGGCCGTTATTCTCTGTCAGGTGGATTGGAAAATCATCATTTTCCAAGAGGATTACTCTTTTCCATCATCACTTTTTTCTTATTTTGATATTCTTATTTTTCCTCCAGCAGACAGACTGCCGAAGCTGCGATGCCCAAGCCTGCGCCGGTAAACCCAAGCCCCTCCTCGGTTGTTGCTTTGACGTTAATCTGCTTCAAATCAATCTGAAGGGTTTCTGCAATATTTTTCCGCATTTGTTCGATATGCGGTGCCATTTTGGGCTTTTGTGCAATAATTGTCGCATCGATATTTATTATACAATATCCTTCTGCCAAAATCAACCCCAAAACGTGGGATAATAATTTTCTGCTGTCTGCGCCTTTATACTGTGGGTCGTTATCGGGAAAATGCCTGCCGATATCGCCCAAGGCAGCCGCCCCCAGAAGCGCATCCGCAATGGCGTGCAGCAGTACATCTGCATCAGAATGTCCCAATAAACCCTTTTCATAGGGAATTTTCACGCCGCCAATGATACAATCTCTGCCTTCTGCTAATTTATGCACATCGTAACCGGAGCCGATTCTCATACTTTTCTCCTTTCAATATATGCCGGAGGGGGAATAAATTCCCCATTCGGACTACCAACCGAACCGTGTTTTTATCTTTGTTTTTCCAATATAGCCCAATTTTTTCCTTCTGTCAACCACATATTGCCTCGGATTTTTTTCATACCGGCTTAAGCGCATAAAAAAAGAGAGCCTTTTTAGACTCTCGAAGCTAGGGTAGCAGGATTCGAACCTGCGAATGACGGAATCAGAATCCGTTGCCTTACCACTTGGCGATACCCCAGTATAGTAGCGGAGAAGGGATTTGAACCCCTGACACTGCGGGTATGAACCGCATGCTCTAGCCAACTGAGCTACTCCGCCACAAGCTGACTCAGTTAGTATATCGTTTCATTCCCTTTTTGTCAAGTGCTTTTCTCCAACTTTTTTACAAAAATTTCAGTCTATTCTCCGCGGTTGATGTAGAGAATCTCATTTGATTTCACCATGCCCAGCTGCTCTCTTGCAATCTGTTCGATGTAGGCATCGCTGGTGTAATATTCTCTGCGCGCTTCAAATTCCTGCTGTTTTTCCTTTTCTTCCTTCACCTGCGCCGCAACAGAGGCCGTTTCATCCTTGACCTCCTGATACCGCGCCGCCTGCCTGCCGATGCCGACTGCAACCGCCACAACAAACACCAGTACGAACACCCTGAGAAAAAGTCCGGATATTTTTTTGGATTTTTTATTCTTTTTTTTCTGCCCCATAAAAAAGACCCCTGTCGTGTTCCTATTTTTTGCGCAGCATCCGCCGATTGATATGCAAACGATGTACTATTATTTTCACACAAAGTTTAACGCTTTGCAATAGTTTTTTCCGCTGTTTTTCGCAAAATCCGCCAATTTTTCTCGCAGGGCGGCAAAAAACAAGCCAGAGCAGACGAAACGGCATTGTCACAATACGCCCAAAAAGGCCGAGCATATATTTCACAACAGAAATAATTTTATCGCTGACAGCAAGCACCATGCGGCTGAGCGTCAGGAAATACAGCCCCATACCGCCGAACAGCCCCAGAATCGTAAAAAAACGGATTTCTCCTGCATTGGCGTGCAGCATCACGCAGAATACCAGAAACACCGCCAGAAGCCAGAAAAGCCCATCCTCCGCCTGCACCCAGAAGGCATTATGGCGAAGGGCATGGCGAAACACCCGCAGGCCGTCATAAAAAAGACCCATGCCACCGCCCAGAAGCACCGTCAGCAGGAAAAGCTGTGCCTGTGCGTGTAAGGAAAGAATCATACCGCCTGCCCCCTCTAGCGAAACAGTCTGCCCAGAATAGAATGTTTTTCCGCAAGCGTTCCATCGGAATAGGTCATGCTGTCAATGCTTCCGTCTACAACAACGTCCCCTGCCTCCAGATCCAGCTTGCCGATGTGCATCCCTGCGCCCTTTAAAAGCAGCAGTCCGCAGGTGGTCTCCATCATAATGCCGTCCTCATCGAAGGAAAGCACCTCCATTACGCCGCCGATACGCACCCGTTCCCGTTCCTCCATATTTAATGTATGCCGTCCCTTTTTCTTCTCCTCTGCCATAAAAAAACGCCCCCTCTGTTCCAAGGATATGCGGACAAAAAAGAAAACAGACCTTTTTTTGGGGCGCTGCCCCAAACCCCGCAAGGGAAATCATTTCCCTTGACCCTGATTTGCAGAACCATATTCATGGTTCTGCGAGGTCGGGCGTAAAATTTAAAAATTTCGCTGAAAAATCATCCTCATTAAAGGGACTTGTACATGTTAACGGCATCTTCTTTTTTGGTGGATTCCTTTAAGTCCAAGACTTCAATTTTCGTGGTATTATTCCCGAACTGAATCTCGATAACATCGCCAATCTTCACCTCTGCGCCTGCCTTAACCACCTTCCCGTTAATCATCACCCTGCCTGCGTCGCACGCCTCATTGGCAATCGTGCGTCTTTTGATGATACGGGACACCTTCAGAAATTTATCTACACGCATTTCCTCTGCTCCTTTCCATAATAAAAAGAAAAGCCCTTTCTTCACAGAAAGGGCCATCATTCAAAAACAAATTATTTATTGATTGCATCCTTCAGAGCCTTGCCTGCTTTGAATCTAGGTGCTTTGGATGCAGGAATAGGCATTGCTTCGCCTGTCTGAGGGTTTCTGCCTTCGCGCGCTGCTCTTTCCGCAACATCGAATGTGCCGAAGCCAACCAGCTGTACCTTGCCGTTGTTTGTCAGTTCTTCTGTTACTACATCTTCAAAAGCCTTCAGTGCTTTTTCTGCGTCTTTTTTGCTCATTTCTGCTTTTTCTGCGATTGCCGCAACCAGATCAGATTTGTTCATTTGTGTTTGCCTCCTAATAGTTATTTATCATTGCATTGGATTCAGCTTGATTTTTGCCTCATCCCAGAGTAAATCCATCTCCTCCAAAGACATCTCCGAAAGAGCTTTGCCCTCTAAAAGGGCGGATTTCTCAATATATTCAAATCTATTTATAAACTTTTTGATGGCTTTTGTCAAGGCAAACTCAGGATTTATTTTCAAAAAACGGGAGATATTCACCAAGGCAAACAAAATATCCCCGAATTCCTCCTCAATCTCCCCATTTTCTCGCACTGCCTGTTCTAATTCCTGTACCTCCTCGTACACCTTCCGCATGGCATCTGCCGTCACCGGAAAGTCAAATCCGACATCCGCCGCCTTCTTCTGCACCTTCCTTGCACGGATGAGCGCAGGCAGTGCCTCCGGCACGCTCTGCATGACCTCTGTCTGAGTTTCCTGCCTTTTCTCCTTCTTCTTCAGCTCCTCCCAGTTGATGAGCACCTCCTCCGCCGTATCCGCCTTGCCGCTCCCGAATACATGCGGATGGCGATAAATCATTTTCTCGCAGATGCCCTGTATCACATCCCCCATCGTAAAGCCGCCCTGCTCCGTCTCGATTTCCGCATGAAAGACCACCTGCATCAGCACATCCCCCAGCTCCTCACAGAGATTTTTCATATCCTTTTTGTCAATCGCATCCGCCGCCTCGTAAGCCTCCTCCAGCATATCCATGCGGATGGATGCATGCGTCTGCACCCTGTCCCACGGACAGCCGTTTTCGCCGCGCAGAATACGGATAATCCGCACCAAATCCTCTAATGTATTCATTTTATTTTCCATAACAAATCTCCTTTTTTCTTGCAGGGACAAAATTCGTCCCGCGTTTGTTTGTTTCCCATAAACTTTTGTATTTATTTTTAAGGAAAAATGGCAGTTTTCTATCTTTTTTCCGCAAACCTTTTGTGTTATGATAGATGCAATCTATATATTATCAAAAATACTGCCGAAAGAAAAGCCTTTCGGCATCCCAAACGTAGAGAAAGGAAGGAACCACCCATGTTTCGTATCGTGAATAAAAGAGAGCTCAACAGCATGGTCACTCTGCTGGAGATTGAAGCACCCTTTGTTGCCAAAAAGGCACAGGCAGGTCAGTTCATCATCTTCCGCGTGGATGAATTCAGCGAAAGAGTTCCGCTTACCATCGCAGATTATGACAGAGAAAAAGGCACCGTTACCATTATCTTCCAGAAGGTAGGGCTTTCCACAAAGCTGCTTGCCGCAAAAGAGATTGGCGATACCATTCAGGATTTTGTCGGCCCTCTGGGCGTTGCCACAGAATATGACGGCATGAAAAAGGTTGCTGTTGTCGGCGGCGGTGTTGGCTGTGCCATCGCCTATCCGCAGGCAAAGGCACTGCATAACCTCGGTGTAGAGGTCGATGTCATTGCCGGCTTCAGAAACAAGGATATCGTCATTCTGGAGGACGAAATGAACGCCGTTGCTACAAATTATTACCTCATGACGGATGATGGCTCTCAGGGCGAAAAGGGCTTCGTTACCGATAAGCTGAAATCCTTGATTGAGGCAGGCAACAGCTATGATGCTGTAATTGCCATCGGCCCCATCCCCATGATGAAATTCGTCAGCCTGACCACAAAGCCCTTCGGTATCAAAACCATTGTTTCTCTGAACCCCATCATGATTGACGGCACAGGCATGTGCGGCGGCTGTCGTGTCACCGTTGGCGGCAAGATTAAGTTTGCCTGCGTAGACGGCCCCGATTTCGATGGCCACGAGGTAGATTTTGACGAGCTGATGAACCGTAACTCCATTTATAAGGCAAGAGAAGCGGAGCTGACAGAAACCCACATCTGCCGCATGGATAAGCTGGCAAATGAACTGATCAAATAAGGAGGAACGGTATCATGGCAAATATGAGTCTGGAAAAAATCAAGATGCCCGAACAGGCACCTGATGTAAGAAATAAAAACTTTAAAGAGGTTTCCCTCGGCTATACCGAGGAAATGGCAATCGAAGAAGCGCAGAGATGCCTGAACTGTAAGCATAAGCCCTGCGTGAGCGGCTGTCCCGTAAATGTACGCATCCCCGAATTCATCGCAGAGGTTGCAAAGGGCGATTTTATGGCGGCTTATAAGGTGATTACCTCCACAAACGCTCTGCCCGCGGTCTGCGGTCGTGTTTGTCCGCAGGAAAGCCAGTGCGAATCCAAATGCGTCAGAGGCATGAAGGGCGAGGCTGTTGCCATCGGTCGTCTGGAACGCTTCGTTGCCGATTGGTATATGAAAAACTGCGATGAGCTGCCCGAAAAGCCTGCCTCCAACGGCAAAAAGGTTGCTGTCATCGGCTCCGGTCCCTCCGCACTTGCCTGCGCAGGGGATCTGGCAAAGCAGGGCTACGAAGTAACCATGTTCGAAGCCTTCCATAAGGCAGGCGGCGTATTGGTTTACGGTATTCCCGAATTCCGTCTGCCCAAGGCAATCGTGCAGAAGGAAATTGATAAGCTGACTGCTCTGGGCGTAAAGATTATGACAAATATGGTTATCGGCAAGGTGCTTTCCATTGATGAAATCATCGACGATATGGGCTTTGATGCTGTCTTTGTCGGCACAGGCGCAGGCCTGCCCTCCTTCATGGGTATCCCCGGCGAAGCATTGGTCGGCGTTTATTCCGCAAATGAATACCTGACAAGAATCAATCTGATGAAGGCATATCTGCCCGAATATGATACCCCCATCCGCAACAGCAAGGCAGTCGCTGTTGTCGGCGGCGGTAACGTTGCCATGGATGCGGCAAGATGCGCAAAGCGTATGGGTGCGGAGCATGTTTATATCGTATACCGCCGTTCCGAAAAGGAAATGCCCGCCCGTCTGGAAGAGGTGCATCACGCAAAAGAGGAAGGCATTGAATTCCACCTGCTCGAAAACCCCGTACAGATTCTCAATGACGGCAATGGTCAGGTTTGCGGCATTGAATGCTTGAAAATGGAACTTGGCGAACCCGATGCCAGTGGCAGAAGAAGCCCCATCCCCATCGAAGGCTCCAATTATGTGCTGGATGTAGATACCGTTATCATGTCTCTCGGCACCTCCCCGAACCCCCTGATTCGCAGCACCACAAAGGGTCTGGAAACAAATCGTAAGGGCTGTCTGGTTGTCAACGAGGAAACAAACCAGACCACAAGAGAGGGCGTTTATGCCGGCGGCGATGCCGTAACAGGCGCAGCAACCGTTATCCTCGCAATGGGCGCAGGGAAAAAGGCTGCCGCCGCGATTGATGAATACTTAAAGAATAAATAATTGCGAAGGCTCTGCCCTTGTCTCCCCCTTTGTAAAGGGTGTACCTAAACTTTACAAAAAAGCGGTTTCCGAAAGGTGCGCCCAGATAAGAAACCATAAATTCTGAAATGCTGAAAGCTACGGCTACTGCGTCAGTTCCCCTTGACAGCCTAAGTCAAAGGATGCCTGCGGGAAACTTTCTTGTACCCGCAGTCTTTCAGCTATTTCATTTTCTTCATGTTTTCTTATTGGGACACACCTAACGGAAACCGCTTTTGCTTTTCCATTTTACTCACCTCAGTTACATATTAACGGAAATACCGTTAAAAATCAATACTGGTATTTCCGTTATGGTCTAATAAAGACATAGCTTGAAACGAGGTGAGGATATGCTGCAAAGATTAAAGGATTTCAGAGAGGATAAAGATATTTCACAAAAGAAAATGGCAGAAATTCTAAATGTTGCACAGACAACCTATTCCGATTATGAATTGGGCAAAATCAACATTCCCTTAAACACCTTGAAAAAGCTTGCTCTTTTCTTTGATACCAGCATTGACTACCTTCTGGAACTGACAGACGTATCAAAACCCTATCCCCGTAAAAAATAAGATAAAAATCAAGCGGTTTCCGAACGGAAACCGCTTTTATTGATTATTTTATTATATTGTGCTTTGCCGGTTAAAAAAGCCGACCTTTATTCCACCCGAACATTTATCGGCTTTATCGTAAGATTACCACTGCCCGCAACACTGTACCATCTTCCTCTTTCGAGTTTGATTTTTTCCGTCATGCCATGCGTAATGTATCCGATTGTGTATTTCTCTCCTGTTTCAACATCGGTAAAAACCACATCCGTATCGCTATCACCGCTTACCCTTACCGTCCCAAAGAGCGGCTGTATCTGTTCTGCTTTCACGCCGTCGCCCTCGTTTGAAAGGGTAAAGGTATGCTTTCTCTGTATAGTAGAATAAGCCAAAATCCCTGCCAGAAAAACCAGTGCCACGCATAACATAAACCGCTTTCCTTTCATCCGAACACCTCTTTCAAAAATCCCAAGTTACCGTTCAAACGCTAAATATCTCGTTCCTTGAAAGGTCAATCTTCCTGTATCACCTTCTGCAAGCATTCCATACTCTGTTCCTGACACCTGAAACTCCATTCTGTCTCCGCTTTCCGTCTGAAATGTCACGTAATATGTTGTGTTTGTTGTAGTATAGAATCCGTGTGCCCCACTCGCATCGCCTGCATTTGCATGTTGATGGTGTGTAATATTTTTTCTCTTCGCAACAATAACAGCTGACACAGTTAATCTAGGTGACTGATTATTCTTATTCCACGTAACAATTCCCTGTCCCAAAGAAAAAATAATAATGCCAATCACAATAATAAACATGATTGGAACCATACTACTCATCGGATCAGACATCTTCTAATTCACCTCTCCTCATATAACCTAAATTTCCAGTTCTACAAAGCTCGATTTACCAATATTTTCAAACACACCTAAACCGGTTCCAAGTTTTTGTTACTTTTTAGCATAAAAAGTAAGGATGGAACGCCTTGTTTTGCCGTAAAAGTTCTAAACGGGCGAATGACTAATGTTGTCCAACCGCCACTTTTCAGGCGCACCTGCACCGCCTTTCCTATCTTACTGCTTCAAATTTCTCCCGAACGTATAAATATACCACACCATTCATGCCAAAGGTACCCATAATCAGCACAACCGCCGCAACCACAATCGCCCCGATGGTATCCATCAGCCCTGCGAAATCCCTAATCTGCACACGGTAGCGAATCTCCAGAAACTGTAGAAAAAGCGCCGCCACACAGCAGCAAAAGCTTAAAAAAACATATTTACTCAAGCCGCCGAAATTTCTGACCTTACCTCGCGCCGCGTATGGAATCCACCATGCCGCCAACCCCAATAAAATACTTCCGATACTATAATATACACTCATCTGCATTTTCTCCTTTCCGCAAAATATGCCGTCTTTTCCATTACTGCCATCTGCTCCAACCATTTCTTTTTTGTGCTTTCACGCCCTTTCTTTGTTTCATTTCTCTGATTGAACAAAGAATTATTGCCTGCATCTATAAAGCTCCTTTATCCCGACTATAAACGACATAAGAATGATGATTATGTAAACAATTCTCATTCCAATGGAACGTTCCGCCCAGTTGTCAACCGCAATGAGAGACCACAGTATCCCCTGCACAACCTGCACACCCCCTTCGATTTTCGGATTGTCCTTCTTCTTATATCGCATAATCAGCAAAGCAACATAAAGAACCAGCATAATTGTCAATAAAATTTTTGTCACCATGATACCTCCATAAAATATTCCTCTATAAATTGGAATTTATTTCCCTATAATATTCTCCTCCGTGTCATTCCCGTTCAGCGATTTTGAGAATTTAAAATGAAAGTTGTGCATTCCCTCTCTTAAATAAAATCGGTGCGTGTCTTTCCGAAGTTGATTGCAAGCCACTTCAATTTGCATACAGCCAAAATCTTTCGCTATCTGGCAAGCGTTCGCAAGCATTCCTTTTCCTACACCCTGTTTCCTATATGCTTCATCAACAGCAAACTCCATAATCTCCGCAATGCAAGCTGAATGATGTAATTGTTCTTCAAATCTTAGGTTCAAAACGCCTATTACATTATTGTCATATTCACAAACAAGGCAATAATAATGTCTATTGTTTATTTGCTCTTGATATATCAAATAAAATCTGTCAAATGGAAGTTGTTTGCGTTCCATATTACAGATTAAGTGATAGACCTTTTCGCAATCATTTAACGTCGCTTTTCGATACATTCTATATATCCTCCCAAATTCCGATTTATTGTTCCTTTCAGGCGCACCTGCGCCGCCTTTCTCCCTGCCGTTTCCGGCACTGTGGGGAAGGGTTTGGGAAAAGCGGCGCGGCTATACTTGTCTGCAACTTCCAATCGAATCAACATTTTTTCTCCGCACTTCATCGAATCAGATGCAGTGCATATTCCAGATCCTTCTTATGCACATAAATTTTATACTCCCATGCAAAGCTCTGGTTAAATCCTGCACTCCACATATTCGCCTTCTGCATTCCGCCCTGCATATTTGTTGTTTTTATCGTATAATCAATTCCGTTTTCAGCCAGAATCCTGCGCACCTCTGCCTGCCGTTCCATACTCAGGGTAACTAGCAATTCTCTCCTGTTCAAAATTGTCAGCATACGCATCCGCCCCCTTTTTCTTTCATTTTATCATATCCCCCTCCAAAAGAAAAAGCCATTTTCCACCGTTTCGATAGAAAATGGCTTTTTTTAGTTATTCCTCAAAATGCAGCACGCCTACATAAGGCAGATTTCTATATTTCTGGGCATAATCCAGACCATACCCCACCACGAAGGCATCGGGAATCGTAAAGCCTGTATAGTCCGCCTTGATATCCACCACGCGGCGGTCGGGCTTATCCAGCAGTGTCACCAGCTTCAGCTTTTTGGGGTTTCTGCTGATAAGAAGCTCCTTCAGCTTTTTCAGTGTTCTGCCGGTGTCAATGATATCCTCTACAATCAGCACGTTCTTGCCTGTAATATCCGCATCCAAATCCATCTTGATATTGATATTGCCGGAGCTTTCCGTGCTGTTGCCGTAGCTGGAAACGCTCATGAAATTCATGGTAACGGGCATCTTCATTTTCTTTGCCAGATCCACGATGGTCACAACCGCGCCCTTCAAGGCACAAACCAGCTCCACCTGCTCATCTCCAAACTCCTGATATAATTCATCTGCCAGCTCTGCCATCCTTTTGTCAATCTGTTCCGCAGAAAGCAATACCTCGATTCTCTCTTTCATTCCTGTACCCTCCGTATTTGAATCCATACTTTTCGGTCGGTCTGTTCCTCCGCGCCAAAGGCTTCCTTCAGCCTCGGCACCCAAATCACCGTATCCCCTGCCACAAATAAGGGATATCGCTCCCGTTCGGCTCTGGGAATCTTTGCATCAATGAACAGCTCCTTGATTTTTTTCCTGCCCCTTCGCAGAGGAATCATATCCCCCTGCCTGCGCGTGCGGCAGAAAAGTGTATGCTCTATTTTATCATAATCAAATACATTCGTACAGGTTTCGGCAGAAATTTCAACTTTTTTTTCATCCAGAGAGACCAAAACGGCAATGCCTGCTTCGGGAATGAAGATTTCCTCCTCCAATGGCAGGGCATAGCAGAACCCCCTTGGCGCATCTGCCGCCCTTCGGGAAAGCACCAGTGTGCCATATCGGTTTTCTGCACGCAATCCTTCAGGAAAATCAAGCTGTTTCCCGCTTTCCTTCCGAAGCAAATCCTCTAACGCCGCAAGCTGCTTTGCGGAAATATCCTTTTTCTGAAACTGCCCCACCGCCTGCCGCAGGATGCGCCGCCGCATGGCAGGATGGAGCGCATTTAGCCCTTCTATGGAAAGAGAAACCTCCTCAGGCAAGGAGGACAGCTGTACCTCCTTCCAAAAAAGCGCCGTCTGCTGCTCCAGAAAATCCTCCTCCTCTGCCAAAAGAGAAGCCGTTTTTGCAATATGCACCACCGCCTGCGGATTGATTTCCTCCAGAATCGGCAGAACGCGCAGCCGCAGCTTATTTCGGGTATAGGCTTCCTCTCGGTTTGTGGCATCCTCTCGCCACTCCAGTCCGTTTTCCCTGCAATAGTCCTCGATTTCCTCTCGGTCGCAGAACAGCAAGGGGCGGCAGATATTCTCTCTGACAGGTGCCATGCCTGCAAGCCCCTTCAGTCCTGTCCCTCTGCAAAGCCGCATCAGAACGGTTTCCGCCTGATCCCTTCGGTGGTGCGCCACGGCAATGCAGCCATCCTCGCCTGCCGCCTGCCGAAAGGCGGCATAGCGCAGAAGCCGCCCCGTTTCTTCCTCGCCAAGCCCACGCGCCTTCGCCTCCGCACGCACATCATAGTGCTTTACGATACAGGGAATCCCCAAATCGGCGCAGAAACTTTCCGCAAAACGAGCGTCCTCGTCTGCCGCTGCTCCGCGCAGGCCATGGTGGATATGTACCGCGGTGAGGGAATCCCATGCAAATTCCTTTTGCAGGCTATGCAGAACGTGGAGCAGTGCAACGGAATCCGCTCCACCCGAAAGCCCGATCACAAGCCTTGCGCCCTTCGGCACCATCTGAAATTGTTGCAGTGTGTTTCGTACCTTTTCCCACATGTTCGTCTCCTTCTTGGAATCCTCTTTTCCCCCGAAAATTCCTCTTTCCCATTACTCTACACGATTGCGGAAAAAAAGACAACACAAACATAATCGCAACTTATACCAGATAGTCTCAATTTATGCCTGCTTCTGCCAGAATCGTCCGGCAAGAACGGTCATATCGTCCCGTCTGCCGTCCCTGCGCTCCTTTTTTGCCTCCTGTAAAATATATTCCGCCGCGTCCTGCGGGTTTGACATCGGGAAGGCGGTCAGCTTCGCCTTGAGCCATGCGCCCGTCTGCTCCTCGCCGCCGAGGGCATCGGTAATCCCGTCCGTCACCATCAGAATCATGTCCCCATCCTTGAGGCGCATTTCATTTTTCTCCGGCTCTACCTGCTTGAGGATGCCCGCAGGCAGCGTCACCGCACGCAGAGAGATGATGCGGTCTCTCCGCCAGATAAACGATGCCACCGCGCCCAGCTTGATGAATTCGGCATTCCCGTCAAAAAGGTTCACATGGCAGATATCGAGGGTCGCATAGGCCTCCTCTCCCCTGCGCAGAAGAAGCGCAGAATTGATCATCCGCACCGCAAGCGCGCGGTCAAAGCCTGCCTCCGTGAATTGCTCCAGAAGCTCAATGGCAATGCGGCTTTCCTTCGCCGCCTGCTCTCCTGTCCCCATGCCGTCGGAAAGGGCGAGAAGGGCGTTGCCCCGTTCCGTTTCCAGAAATGCCGCCGCATCTCCTGTCGGCCTTCCTTCCTCCGCAGGGGCATAAACCGCCGCCGTCGTGAGGGAAAAGGCAGGTGCCTCCCGAAACAGCAGGCTGCATTCCCTCCCCTTCGCATCCACCGAGCAGGTGCCCTCCTCCAGCAAAACCATGGGGCAGCCCATCGTTTTTCTGACCAGCGGCAGAACCTTATCCTTGCAGCTGCCCTTTCCGCCGCAGGCAGGCAAAACCACCCTCACCTGCTTGCGCCGATGGGTCTTTTCCTCTGTAATGATGACCTCCTTCGGGGAAAGCCCCTGCTTTTTCAGCGCATGGCGCAGCTCCTTTTCTGCACCTTCCAGAAAAATACAGTTCAGCTCCATCTGCCCCGAAAGGGATTCCATAATTTCTCCCACCGCCAGAAGCTGTTGTCCGACCAGCTCGCGGCACTCCCTCAGGCGGCTTGTCCATAAGCAGTCCCTTCTGTACAGTCCATACACCTCATTTATGGTGTCCACAAGGGTGTCCACTCTTGGACAGGTGTCCGCAAATTCCTGCGGCAAATCGGATGCCCGAAACCGCCCCAGACTGTCGCAGTGAGAAAGTGCGGCGAAGGTCATGCCATAGGTTTTGTATAAATCCTCCTCCCAGCAGAAATGCGCCAAACCGCAGTCCTGACAAGCCTTTCCCGCAATGGTATCAACCAGCCTTGCAATCTCGCCTCTGTCCTTTCGTTCCCCCTCCCGAACAAAGGTTTTCGCCAAAGCATCAAATGCCGCGGATACGCCCAGAAGCTTCTCCTCCGTCAGCTCCTTCATTTTTGTATACCTGTCTTGGGGGCCTTCCGTTTCCCGCAGACCGCCGTATTTTTCCAGCAAAGCCTTGGGGAACAGGGAAAACAGCAGCGCCCCGCTTATCAATCCTCCTATCCAAATCGGGTTCAGCAACGTCATATCTATGTAAAACAGAAAAATGCAGGGGGCTAGCAGCATTGCAAGGGCAGAGGCCAACCTGCCCAGATCTCTCATGCAGCCCGCCAACATTCCCCCTAAAGCGAGGGCAGCGAAAAGAGGCAGCTTGGCACCGCCGGAAAGCAGCAGCAGCAACCCCAGAAACACACCGGCAGCCGCACCGCCGCCGATCCCCTCCTGCCTTGCGGCAAGAAGCAGAAAAAACGCAGATGCCATCGGCAGCAGAAATGCGCCGATCGGGCGGTTTTGCAGGGACGCAAGCCCTGCCAGAACGCCCCCTGCCAGAAGCAGGAGCGAAAGCATTTCCTCTCTGGAGGGAATCACGGCTTTCCCATGCTCCAACAGAAGCACCACGCCCTTCTGCACCAGATAGCTGATGCCGAGCGTCAACGCGCCCTCCACAGCGGCAATGGCAAAATAGAAACCCAGACCCTGTCGACTGACGGCAAAAAAGATACCTGCCAGCACCGAAGCAAAGGTGCCGAGAAGGGCCTTCTTTCCCATTTCCTGCCGCTCCAGAAAACGCCCCAACGTAAGCTGAATGGCGAGCGCCGCCGCAAGCCCTGCGCCAGTCTTGAGCGGTGCATGGGCAAATGCCCCCATTCCGACCGCAAGCCAGACCGCCCCAAAGAGCCACCCCTCCCCGAAAAAGGCGGAAAGATAGGCAAGCCCCATCGGGCGCAGCAGTCCCATCAGCTCAATCCTGCCCCAGAACAGCCCCATCAGGCAGAAGCCGCCGCCCTGCAGCAGGGCCTTCCACGGAAACGGCTTTTTCGGCTCCTTTTTCGGCAGGAGCATTTTGCCGAAGTGCGGTGTTTGTTCCGTATATTCCAATGTGATTTCTGTCTTTTCCATACTGCTTCCCTCCATACGCCCATTCTAAACAAACAGAACCGCTTTTTTTGTCAAAACGGGGCGAGGGCAGAAAGAAAGTTTCGACAAAAGCCGCTACGCTTCATCCACAGCGCATAAAGCCTTCTGTGCAGACGCAAAAAAGGGTATCTCCTCTCGGAGATACCCTTTCTTTATATACGTTCTATTTTTAACTTACTTCATCTGTTCTGCAATGATTTCCTTTGCTTTTTCCAGTGCATCGGCAATCTTGGATGCGTCCTTGCCGCCTGCCTGCGCCATATTGGGACGACCGCCGCCGCCACCGCCGCAGACTGCTGCTGCCGCCTTGATGATATTGCCTGCATGTGCGCCCTTTTTCACAGCATCATCGGTTGCCATTGCCATCAGGCTTACTTTGCCGCCTGCCGCGCCTGCCAGAACGATTACGCCGCTGCCAAGCTTATTTTTCAGCTGATCACCAAGGGTACGCATTGCGTTGGCATCCATATCCTTCACCTCTGCCGCAAGCACTGCCACGCCGTTGATATCAACCTTCTTGCTCAGCATTTCATCCGCAGCGCCGCCTGCCATTTTTGCTTTCAGCTTTTCCAGCTCTTTGGAAAGCTCCTTCTGCTCTGCCAAGAGCTGTTCCACTCTTGCCACCAGCTTATCGGGAGAAGTTTTCACCATCTGTGCCAGTGTACGCACCTCATCCTCCTGCGCCTGATAATGCAGGAGTGCGCCTTCGCCTGTCAGCGCTTCGATACGTCTGACACCTGCGGCAACGCCGTTTTCGGAAACAATTTTAAAGGAACCAACCTGTGCCGTATTTTTCAGATGTGCGCCGCCGCAAAGCTCAACGCTGTAGCCGCCCATATCAACCACGCGCACGATATCGCCGTATTTCTCGCCAAAGAGCGCCATTGCGCCCTTCTCTCTTGCCGCATCAATGCTCATTTCCTCCGCAACAATGGGATAGCTTGCGAAGATAGCTTCATTGACCAGTCTTTCCACCTCTTTGATTTCATCCGGTGTCATAGCGGTGAAATGGGTGAAGTCGAAACGCAGTCTGTCTGCGCTGACATAGGAGCCGGACTGCTCAACGTGTGTCCCCAGAACAGTTCTCAATGCCTTCTGCAGCAGATGGGTTGCGGAGTGGTTTCTTGCGGAAGCCATTCTGTGTTTTTTGTCGATTTCTGCACAGGCAATATCGCCAACGGTAACGGAGCCTTCCTCTACCACGCCCTGATGCGCGATTTTGCCGCCGATTACCTTCATGCAGTTTGTTACCTTAACTACGCCGTTTGCGGTTTTGATGATACCATGATCGCCAACCTGACCGCCGCTTTCTGCGTAGAAGGGAGTTCTGTCGAGGAATACCACAACGGAATCCTCTGCCTGTGCGCCATCTGCAACGGCATCGTTTGCAACCAGAGCAACGATTTTTGCATCCGCTACGGTATCCACATCATAGCCTGCAAATTTTGTTTCCAGATCGGTAGGCAGCTCATCGTATACGGTTACGGCTGCGCCCATGTAGCCCTCGCCGCCTCTTGCCTTACGCGCACGATCCTTCTGTGCCTGCATTTCCTTCGCAAAAGCCTCCTCATCCACGCGCATGCCTGCTTCTTCCAGAATTTCCTTTGTCAAATCAACAGGGAAGCCATAGGTATCATACAGGCGGAAGGATTTTTCGCCGCTCATCACGGTTTCGCCTGCGGCTTTCATTTCCTCCATATCCTCCTTGAGGATTTCCATACCCTTATCGATAGTCTTATAGAAGCTGTTCTCCTCGATGGAAAGAATCTTAAAGATATAATCCTGCTTATCCACCAGCTCAGGATATGCTTCGCCGCTGCAGGTGATAACAGCCTTGGAAAGCTCTGCAAGGAATTCACCCTGAATACCCAAAAGCTTGCCATGGCGCGCCGCACGACGCAGCAGTCTTCTCAATACATAGCCGCGCCCTTCGTTGGAGGGCAGAACGCCGTCTGCGGTCATGATTGTAACGGAACGGATATGGTCTGTGATGATACGAACGGAAACGTCAATCTTATGCTCCTTGCCATATTCCACGCCTGCCTTCTGACAAACCGCATCGCGGATATATTTTACGGTATCCACATCGAAAATGGAATCTACGCCCTGCATGATGGTTGCCATACGTTCCAGACCCATGCCGGTATCTACGTTTTTATGATCCAGCTCGGTATAGGTGCCATCCTCATGCGCATCGAACTGTGTCAAAACCAGATTCCAGAATTCCATGTATCTGTCGCAGTCACAGCCAACGCCACAGGTAGGGCTGTTGCAGCCATATTCGGGACCGCGGTCATAATAGATTTCCGTACAGGGGCCACAGGGACCTGTACCATGCTGCCAGAAGTTATCCTCCTTGCCAAGCTTCTTGATTCTGTCCCAAGGCAGACCAACCTTTTCATGCCAGATTTCGCCTGTTTCGTCATCCTCCTCATAGATGGTGACATACAGCTTATCCTCAGGGATTTCCAGCCATTTGGTAACAAACTCCCAAGACCAAGGGATGATTTCGTTCTTAAAATAATCGCCAAAGGAGAAATCGCCCAGCATTTCAAAAAATGTGCCGTGGCGCGCGGTTTTGCCGACATTATCAATATCCCCTGTACGGATACATTTCTGACAGGTTGTGACACGCTTACTGGGGGGTGTTTCCTGCCCTGTGAAGTATGCCTTCATGGGTGCCATACCGGAGTTAATCAACAGCAGGCTCTTGTCGTTACGGGGAACGACGGAAAAGGATTTCAGACGCAGATGGTCTTTGGATTCAAAGAACTGCAGAAACAGCTCTCTGATTTCGTTTACACCGAGATTTTTCATAGCTTTTCCTCCTTAAAAAGATAAAAATATAATTCCCACAATAAAATCCTGTTTTTTGGGTAATGAAAAAAATCCCTGTTCCGAAGAACAGGGACGAATTTACCGTGGTACCACCCTAGTTACGGCTTTGCTGCCGTCACTCGAAATCGTTAACGCCGATTTACGCCGCAATATACTTTTTTATTCCACTGCGGAGCCTGTTTCCTTTGAAGAAACAAGAGAAACCGAAAAGACTGCTTCCATTCTGTGCTGCTGAGGCTTTCCCACCAAGCTGCCTCTCTCTGAAAGTCCGAACCAAAATGTACTCCTTCTTTTCCTGACTTTTTTCTGTTTTTCTAATAATGATTTGATTATAGGCACTTGAAATCCGTTTGTCAAGGCAGTGTAAGAAATTTTTCCTCCAGCATGGCGCGAATCATATCCCCGATGCGCTTCAGCCCAACCTCTATCTTATCATCACTGAGGTTCAGGAAGCTGAGACGGATATGGCGATTTTCCTCGCCGCTGATATCATACTGACTGCCGGGGGTGAGAATGACGTTCTTTTCCAGCATACGGCTGCAAAGCGCTTCTGCGCCCACGCCCACGGGCAGCTCCACCCAAAGGCTGACACCGCCGTTTGGCTGTCCGTATTTCGCCACATCGGAGAGATATTTTCTTGCGGCGGAAAGCATTTTGCGGTATTTCTCGCCGCCGTAGCGCCTTGCCTGTGCGGCATGCTCCCCCCAGCCAAATTCGCGCAGATAATATTCCAAGGCTCTCTGGATAAAGCCGGAGGTGGAAATATCTGTCGTATATTTTGCTTCCATGACTGCCTGATGGATTTTCTTCGGCAACACAATCAGCCCCATGCGCAGACCGGGCATGAGGATTTTGGAAAAGCTTTTGATATAAATGACACGATTTTTATAATCTAACGCCTTCAGGGGAACAATCGGCTCCTTATCATAATGGAAATCGTAAAAATCGTCCTCCTCGATGATATAGGTATCGTATTTTTCTGCCAGCTCAAGCAGGCGGCGTTTTTTCTCCATGGAATAGGAGATGCCTGTCGGGGTCTGATAATATGCCATCATATAAATAAAACGCGGATGATACAGCTTGAGGAAATTTTCCAGAATGACCATATCCATGCCATCCTCCTCCAGAGGAATCTCTATCAGCTTGCCCCCACGGGACAGAAATGCACCCGCTGCACCGTAAAACGTGGGCTTTTCCACAAAAACAACATCCCCATAGCGCAGCATCGCCTTTGAAATGATATCAATGCCCTGCTGTGCGCCGGAGATGATCTGCACGTTTTCCGGAGAGGTTTTGATGCCATAATTCATAAGATAACGGCAAAGCTGCTCGCGCAGGGGGGCATAGCCCATGCTGTCCATATAGCGGAAGGCTCCGCCCTTTTCCCTATCCAGCACCGCATTGAACGCCTCCTTAAACGCATCCACAGGGAACATTTCATTCGGCAGAGAGGTGCTTGTAAAATTGATGGCATTTTCCATGGAAAGACCGCTTTCAAAGGAACGGAGATTGCGGCTTGCCACAGGCTCCGGAATATGCTCCACAGGCAGGGGCGAAACAAAGGTGCCACTGCCCACGCGCGAATAGACCAGCTGCTTTTTCTCAAGCAGCTTATACGCATTGACAATCGTAACAGTATTCACTCCGAAATGCTCCGCCGTTTTGCGGATGGGCGGCAGCTTGCTGTTGGCAAGCAGAACACCATCCGTAATCATCCCCTCAATGCCCTCTGCCAGCTGCTGATAAAGAGGAACGGCACTTGATTTATGCAGCTGTAGCTGAAAAATTTCTACCATATTAAGTATACTCCAAATCATTAAAATCTCATTTTACTTTTCTGCGTCATACCGCTTTCTGCCCGATGCTCCTGCAATGCCCATAGCTTCTCTGTACTTTGCAACAGTGCGGCGACAAATCTGCACGCCCTCCGCGGTCAGGCGCTCCGTCAGCTCCCGATCACTGAGGGGCTTTGTTTTTTCCTCCGCATCAATGATGGCACGCAGGCGGTTCTTGATGCTGTCCGCAGAAACATTTTCCGCCGCTTCCGCTTTTGCCATTGCCTTGGAGAAGAAGGTATGCAACGGGAACACACCGCGTTCACACTGCAAATATTTTTCCTTGACCGCACGGCTTACGGTGGATTCATGGATATCGAGCTGCTCTGCAATATCCACCAGACGCAAAGGCACAAGCTGCCCCTGCGGCTCTGAGAAAAAATCCCTCTGCTTTTCCACGATGGCTTCCACCACCTGCTGTAAGGTGCTTTCTCTGCGGCTGATGCACTGCAATGCCCACTCGGCACGCTTCAGCTGCTCTGCAATATATTCCTCCGTCTGTGCATCCGCTTTTTCGCGCAGCAGCTTCACATAGCTGTGGCTGACGGTAAGACGGGGCATCACGGTTGTATTTGTAGTAACGATAAATTCCTCGCCCCTGCGCTCCACCAGAACATCCGGCACAACATACTGCACATTTCCCTCCCCCGCAAAGCCACTGCCTGGCTTGGGCTGACAGGAGCGAATTTCCTCCAGCGCACGCATCAGTCGTTCCATGGAAACCTTTTCTGCCTTCGCGATATAGGAAAGGCGGTTTTTCGCCAGCTCATCCAGATAATTTCTTGTGATCTTCATGGAAAGAGCAGAGGCGTTTTTCTGCTTCAGCTGAATGAGCAGACACTCCTGCAAATTTCTTGCCCCCACACCGGAGGGCTCCAAGGCTTGAAACTGCGCCAGAATTCTTGCGGCAGTGGATTTTTTCATCGGATATTTTTCCATCATCATTTCGATGGCATCCTTTTCCAGATAGCCGCTTTCGGCAGTACTCTCCGCCAGAAACCGCAGAACAGCCTTATGTCCTGCCGGAATTTTTTGTATATTTATCTGAAAAAGGAGAAATTCGCGCAGACTCTGCCCCTCTTTTCTGCCGAAGGCATTCGTTTCGCGCTCCTTTTCCTCCTGCTCATGCTCCATACGGTAAAGGCTGCGGTTCTGCTCATCCGTCTCCTCAAGCCATTCCAGCTTTTGCAGCAGCTCCGTATTTTCCTGCTGCACGGGCTCCTTTTCCTCATTCCATTCCACAAGGGGGTTCTCCTCCGCAAATTCTCGGATATATTCGGAAAGGGTCACGGCATTCATCTGCAAAATCTCCACAGACTGCTGCATTTTCTGTGATAAAATCTGTTTTTGCTGTACCTGAAGCGACAGCTCCATAAAAAAATCCCCCTTTCTTGATGCTTGATTGCATTTATTTTATCATAAAATCTAATATAATCCCACCATTTTGTTTAATTATCCCTAAAAAAGCAGAGAAAATATGCCAAGATTATGGTAATAAATTAACATTTACTTTTATAGATAATAAGTGTAAACTATATGAGATGATTCATTCGCATACAAATTATTTTTTGTTTTGCGGATGTCTCAGCAATATTATAACGCAAAGATCAGATTTCGACATTATTTTGTGGAAGAAGGGTTCTTTTCTGGAATAATAAGGTGAAAATTTCTTTTGAAAAAAAGTTTTTTCGCCTTTTTTCTGCAAAATTATTGAGAAATTCTTATTTTTGTATTAAAATATTGCTGTTATATTATAGTTATTTTCTTACAAAAGTATAACTTTAAACCAGCGCCATCCCTGGCGCACGACAAATTTGAACAGAGGGGGATAATATGCAAGCTTTAACGTTCAAACGTGGTGTACATCCTCCTGATGGGAAAGAACTGGCAAAAGACCAGCCCATCAAGGTGATTATGCCCAAAGAAAACTCTGAGTTGTTCTACCCTATGAGCCAGCACATCGGTGCTCCTTGTGATCCACTGGTTGCCGTTGGCGATCATGTAAAGGTAGGACAGAAAATCGCTGAGTCCGGCGCATTCATGTCTTCTCCTATCTTCGCCTCCGTTTCCGGCGAAGTTGTAGACATCAGACCTATGCTCGTACCCGGTGGTGCAATGGTAAAGGCTATCGTTGTAAAGAACGACGGCAAAATGGAAGAGATCGAAGGTCTCAACGAAGGTAAGGATTACACAACCATGACAAATGACGAAATTCTGGCAGCAATCAAAAATGCCGGCGTTGTTGGTCTGGGTGGTGCAGGTTTCCCTACACACGTAAAACTGAACCCTCCCAAGGACACACCCATCGATCACATCCTCATCAATGCGGCTGAATGTGAGCCCTACCTCACATGTGACTACCGCCTGATGCTGGAAGAACCCGAAAGAATCGTAAGAGGTCTGCAGATTATGCTGAAGCTGCATCCCAACGCAAAGGGCGTAATCGGTATCGAAATGAACAAGCCCGAAGCAATCGCTTCCATGCAGAAGGCATGCGAGGGCATTGATAACATCACTGTTCAGCCTCTGGTAACAAAATTCCCTCAGGGCTCTGAAAAACACCTGATTTACGCTATCACAAAGAGAGAAGTAAAATCCGGCGCACTGCCCGCATCCGCAGGCTGTATCGTAGACAACGTAGATACCGTTGTTGCAATCGAAAGAGCAATCTGCAAGGGCAGACCTCTGATGAGAAGAATCGTTACCGTTTCCGGTAAGGGTATCAAAAACCCCGGCAACTACAAAATCAGAATCGGTATGACACTGAGAGATCTGGTAGATGCCATTGGCGGTTTCAATGAAGAAAACCCTCCCGTAAAGCTGATTGCAGGTGGTCCTATGATGGGTCCCACACTGTATACTTTGGATGTTGCGTCTGTTAAGACAACCTCCGGTCTGCTTTGCTTCACAAAGGACGAAGCATACATTCCCGAAGAAAGAAACTGCATCCGCTGCGGTAAATGCGTAGAGCATTGCCCTATGGGCCTGATGCCCTTCATGCTGAATGCCTTTGCAATCAAGGGTGACGGCGAAGGTTTCGTAAAGCATCACGGTCTGGATTGTATCGAATGCGGTTCTTGTTCCTACGAATGTCCTGCGAAGCGTCAGCTGGCGCAGTCCATCAGAGCGACAAAGAAAATCGAAGCAGGCAAGAAGGCAGCAGCCGCTGCAGCAGCAAGAGCAAAAGCAGAGGCTGAGAAAAAGGCCGCTGAGGAAAAGAAATAAGAAGGGGGAGAATAAAACATGGCTAATTTTGTAGTATCCGGTACCCCTCACGTGCGTTCCAAAGAATCCATCCAGAGCATTATGCGTGATGTTATCATCGCTCTGGTTCCTGCAACAGCAGCGGGTATCTATTATTTCGGCCTGAGAGCACTGATTCTGATTGTAGCTGCAATCATTTCTGCTGTTTTCTTTGAATGGCTGTATGAAAAAATCACAAAAAAACCTGTTACAATCAACGACCTGTCCGCAGTTGTAACCGGTCTGTTACTGGCAATGAACCTTCCTGCATCCGCTCCCGTTTGGGTTGCAATCGTAGGTAGTGCATTTGCCATCATCTTTGCAAAACAACTGTTTGGCGGTCTGGGCCAGAACTTCATCAACCCTGCACTGGCAGGTCGTGCATTCCTGCTGGCTTCCTACCCCACAGAAATGACCACATGGGTTGTTCCCAACGGTCTTGCAGCAGATGCTGCTACATACGCAACACCCCTGGCACAGCTGAAAAACGGCGCACTGGATGCTTCCCTGAAGCAGCTGGTAATCGGTCAGGTTGGCGGTACCATCGGTGAAACCTGTGCAATCGCTCTGATTATCGGCGGTATCTACCTGCTGTACAAGCACGTAATCAGCTGGAAGATTCCCGTAATCTACATCGCAACCGTATTCATTCTGTTCGCAGTAATCGGCAGACACGGCATGCGTATGCCTTTGCAGGAAATCTTCGCCGGCGGCGTTATGCTGGGTGGTATCTTCATGGCAACTGACTACGCTTCTTCTCCCGTAACCCCTAAGGGTCAGGTTATCTTCGCTGTCGGCGCAGGTCTTTTGACTTACCTGATTCGTACCTTCGGCGGTTATCCGGAAGGCGTATCCTATTCTATTCTGATTATGAACTGCTGTGTACCTCTGATTGAAAGATTCACAGAACCTACAATCTTCGGTGCACTGCCTAAAACAAAGGAGGCGAAATAAGCATGGACTCTAAAGCAGTAGTTAAACCCGCGATCGTTCTGTTGCTTATCTCCGCTATTGCAGCCGGTATTCTGGGTGTTGTATCCGAAGTAACCGCTGCTCCTATTGCTGCACAGAACGAAAAATCTCTGAATGAAGGTATGCAGGCAGTTATGCCCGACGCATCCTCCTTCGAGCTGCTGGATGCTGATCTGACAGGCACAATCACAGCAGTATACAAAGGCGATAACGGCGGTTTCGTTATCACAACAGAGCCCGGCGGTTTCGGCGGCGCTGTAAAAACAATGGTTGGCATTGATGCTGACGGTACAATCACAGGTCTGCGTGTAACAGGTCATTCCGAAACAGCAGGTCTGGGTGCAAAGGCAACCGATCCTTCCTTCTACGAACAGTTCACAGGCAAGTCCGGTTCTGTTTCCGTAACAAAGGATGGCGGCGAAATTGTTCCCATCACAAGTGCAACAATTACTTCCAGAGCAGTTTGTGTCGGTGCGCAGGAAGCTCTTGATTGGGTCGCAGCGAATGGAGGTGCTTATTGATGGCTAACCCTATTAAAATTATCAAAAACGGCATTATCAATGAAAACCCTACATTCGTTCAGGTTATTGGTATGTGTCCTACTCTGGCGGTTACATCTTCCGCTATCAATGGTATCGGCATGGGCCTTTCCACAACAGCAGTACTGATTTTTGCGAACCTGTTTATCTCTCTGCTGAGAAAGGTAATCCCCGATACAGTACGTATCCCTTGCTTTATCGTTGTTATTGCTACATTCGTAACAATCATCGAGTTCCTGCTGAAGGCTTATCTGCCTGCACTGAACGCATCTCTGGGTCTGTACATTCCACTGATCGTAGTAAACTGTCTGATTCTGGCGCGTGCCGAAGCATTCGCTTCCAAAAATGGTCCCGTTGCTTCCGCATTCGATGGTATCGGTATGGGTCTTGGTTTCACCATCGCTCTGGGCTGTCTGGGTCTGGTGCGTGAATTCATCGGCAGCGGCACACTGTTCGACGTAACAGTTCTGCCCGAAGCATTCCCTAGAACACTGCTGTTCGTTATGGCTCCCGGTGGTTTCTTCACACTGGCTATTCTGATGGCTATTCTGAACCATTTCAGAAACAAAAAAGCATAAGAAGGAGGGGAAAATAAATGAATCTGATTTTGTTAGTATTGGCTGGCATTTTCGTAAACAACTACGTTATGTCCCAGTTCTTAGGTATCTGCCCCTTCCTCGGTGTTTCCAAGAAGGTAGATACAGCAGCCGGCATGGGCATGGCTGTAATCTTCGTAATGGCTCTGGCAGCAGCAGCAGCATGGTTGGTATACAACCTGATTCTGGTGCCTCTGAACATTACATTCCTGTATAACATTGCGTTCATTCTGCTGATCGCATCTTTGGTACAGTTCGTAGAAATGTTCCTGAAAAAATCTGCACCTGCTCTGTATCAGGCTCTGGGTGTATTCCTGCCCCTGATTACAACAAACTGCGCAGTATTGGGTGTAGCCGTTACAAATATGCAGAAGGGCTACAACTTCATCGAATCCGTTCTGAACGCAGTTGGTGGTGCTGCCGGTTTTGCTCTGGCAATCATTCTGTTTGCCGGTATTCGTGAAAGAATCGCTGACAATGAAACACCGAAGGCCTTCGATGGTTTCCCTATGGCTCTGATCACAGCTGGTCTGATGTCTATCGCATTCCTGGGCTTCTCCGGTCTGATCAAACTGTAATAGAGGAGGGTAAAAGAATATGGATCCAATGAGTATTTTATTTCCCGTTCTGAGTGTCGGCGGTATGGGCGTTGTTTTCGGCGCTTGCTTGGGTGTTGCGAGTGAAGTTTTCAAGGTTGAAGAAGACCCTCGTATCGGTCAGGTTTTGGAATGTCTGCCCGGCGCTAACTGCGGTGGTTGTGGTTTCCCCGGTTGTGGTGGTTGTGCATCTGCAATCGTTGCCGGTACAGCTCCTGTAAATGCCTGCCCCGTTGGTGGCGCAGCAGTTGCTGAAAAGGTTGGCGCTATCATGGGTGTTGCAGCTTCCTCTGCTGAACCCGTTGCCGCTTTCGTAAAGTGCGGTGGTACTTGCGATAAAGCAAAAAATAAATACGATTATTTCGGCATTGACGATTGTAACATGGCTGTTCAGCTTGCAGGTCAGGGTGCAAAATCCTGCTCCTATGGCTGTCTGGGTCTGGGCAGCTGCAAGAAGGCTTGTGCCTTCGGCGCAATCGAAATCGTTGACGGTGTTGCAGTAATTGATAAAGATAAATGTGTTGCCTGCGGCAAATGCGTTTCCACTTGCCCCAAACACATCATCGAGCTGCTGCCCGCTAAGAAGAAAGTTAAAGTACAGTGCTCCTCCAAGGATATGGGTAAGAATGTAATCCCCAACTGCTCCGTTGGTTGTATCGCTTGTAAGATTTGCGAAAAGAACTGTCCTTTCGACGCTATTCATGTAATTGATAACCTTGCTGTTATTGATTACACCAAATGTAAGGCTTGCGGCATCTGTGCAAACAAATGCCCTAAGGGCGTGCTGACAGGCAAGAGACCTGCACAGCCTGCGGCTCCCGCCGCTGCTGCACCCGCAGCGCCCAAGGCTGCTCCTGCTGCTGAAGCTCCCAAGGCTGAAGCACCTAAGGCAGAAGAAGCTCCCAAGGCTGAATAATTCAGACTTTTCAAAGACTCTCTGAGAAATCAGGGAGTCTTTTTTGTTGCTAAAAAAATCTTTTATGATTCTGTTCGCTTTACCCCTCTGAAAAAGTATGCTATACTAAATCAGTTATAAATAAATGAAATTTTTCTGTAAAGGAGGATTTGCTATGAGAGGACGTTCCTCACAAAATATCTGGATACTGGTACTGCTTATGCTTGCAGGTGTGGTTCTGGGCGGCTTTATCGCAAAACTGGTCGGCGGCGTTTCCGCACTCAGCTGGCTTGCATACGGCAACAGCTTTGGGCTTTCCTCTCCGCTTATGCTGGATTTAGGCGTGCTGACATTGCAATTTGGGCTGACCATCCGCTTTACCATTGCGGGTATCATCGGCATTATTCTGGCGTTTTTCATTTACAGAAAGCTATAATGATTTTCAGGGGGCAAACGATTTTGCCCTTTCCTTTTTTTCAGGAAAAACCATTCTTTTTTTATGAAAAATACGGCTCTTTTCTTGAAAAGAATACAAAAAAGCGGTATGATAAAATGTAAGACAAAATTTAAGAGATACCATAGCTGCCGCACACACGGCGGCGTTTCCAATAATGAAAGGGGTAAAAAGAATATGATGTTCAATGCCAAAGATATGGGAATTGACTTGGGTACTGCCAATACCCTTGTCTATATGAGAGAAAAAGGAATCATCGTGAATGAGCCTTCCGTTGTTGCCATCAACACAGACACCAGAGAGGTTCTGGCTGTCGGCAACGAAGCGAAGGATATGATCGGGCGTACCCCCGGCAATATCGTTGCCATCCGCCCCATGAAGGACGGCGTTATCGCAGACTTCGACGTAACACAGGCTATGCTGCGTTATTTCATCAATAAGGCGTATGTACGCTCTCTCTTTGGGCCCAAGCCTCGCATTGTAATCTGTGTGCCTTCCGGCGTAACAGAGGTAGAAAAGCGCGCCGTTCTGGAGGCTGCCATTGCCGCAGGCTCCAAGGAAAAGGACACCTACCTGATTGAAGAACCCATGGCAGCGGCAATTGGTGCAGGTCTGCCCGTTGCAGAGCCCACCGGCAGCATGGTTGTTGATATCGGCGGCGGCACAAGCGAGGTTGCTATCATTTCCCTTGGCGGCATTGTTACAAGCACCTCTCTGCGTGTGGCAGGTGACGCACTGGACAGCGCGATTGTAAACTATATCCGTAAGGAATTTTCTCTGGCAATCGGTGACCGTACCGCAGAGGAAATCAAGATTACCATCGGCTCTGCGTATCCTCTGGACAGAGAGGAAAAAATGGAAATTCGCGGACGCGATTTAGTCAGCGGTCTGCCCATGACCATCGAAATCAACTCCATTCACATTCGCGAAGCACTGGCGGAGCCCGTTGGCTCTATCATCAACAGCATTAAGCAGACTCTGGAGGCAACCCCTCCCGAGCTGGCTGCGGATATCATGGAATACGGCATTACGCTGACAGGCGGCGGTGCGCATCTGCGCGGACTGGATAAGCTGATTACCGCGGAAACAGGCATGCCCGTTAATATTGCAAACGAACCCCTGAACTGTGTTGCTCTGGGCACAGGGATGGTTCTGGAGCAGGTAGATAAGCTGAAATCTGTTCTGATTTCTCCCAGAAAAGCATTATTCTGATTTTAAACACACCGAAAGGAGCATTTCACGTTGCAGGAGTTTTTCTTAAAACATAAAAAACGCATCATTGGTGCGGGCATCGCCATTCTGGTTCTGGTTACCGTGATTGCCAGCGGTATAAAGCTGAATGCCACTCTGCTGGAAAGCGCCATCGGTGTTGTTGTCACCCCGTTTCAGGATTTGACAACCGGCATCAGCAGTTGGATAGACGATACGGTGACATCCGCCCGCAACAAAACAAAGCTGAAGGATGAAAACGAGGAGCTGAAGCAGCAGATTGCAGAGCTGACAAATAAAAACAGAAAGCTTTCCATGTATGAAACGGAAAACGAGCGTCTGACCGCTCTGCTGAAAATTGCGCAGAAATACCCTGCCTATGACAGTGTCGGGGCACGCGTGATTGCAAAGGACCCCGGCATCTGGTATGACGGCTTTACCATCAACAAGGGCACAACAAGCAGCATCAGCGCAAACATGGTTCTGATTGCGCCGGAGGGCTTAGTTGGTAAGGTTCTGGAAAGCGGCGCAACCTTCTCCAAAGCGCAGTCCATTCTGGACAGCCGTTCCTCTGTGCCTGCGATGAGCGTGCGGACGGGCGATTTGGGCGTTGTCAAGGGCAATTACAGCCTTGCAAACCACGGTCTGTGCAAAATGGAATATATCGACGGGGACGCGGAAATCATGGTAGGCGACGAAATCGTAACCTCTCAGCTTTCCGATATTTACCCGGAGGGGCTTGCCATCGGCAAGGTACTGGAAATCGAGACCGACACCAACGGGCTGACGAAATACGCTGTGATTGAGCCTTATGTAGACCTAAAGCATCTGGATACGGTTCTGGTTCTGGATAAGGGCGCAAAGCAGAGCGGCAAAAGCACAGCAAAGACAAATACACAGGCAAATCCCGACGCGGCGGAGCCGACAGACCCGACCGACCCTGACACGGCAGAGCCTGACACAACGGGGGTGGCGGAATGAGAATCATCATCACCACTCTGATTGTGGTACTGAATTTTATTTTGCAGACCACGCTATTCCCCTACCTTGCCATCCAAGGGGTATTCCCGAATACCGCCTTGATTATTGTAACCTCCTATTCCCTGCTGCGCGGCAGTAAGGAGGGCGCATTGGTGGGCGCAGGCACAGGGTTTCTGATGGATGTGTTTTTCCACACCTACATCGGCTTTTATACCGCGCTGTATCTTTTGATTGGATTGATTTTCGGACGAAGCCAACGCAGCTTTTTCCGCGAAAATTATATTCTGCCGATTATTTTCTGCGCGATTGCCACAATTTTTTATCAAGCAGTGCTGTATGTTTCAAGCTTTGTGTTCCAAGGAGAAGGAAATATTCTCTATTTCCTCTTCCGCGTACTGCTGCCGGAGCTAGTCTATATGACGATTGTAACCGTTCCGCTGTATCGGGTGCTGTTTGGCATCAATGAATGGCTGGAGCTGAAAGAAAAGTATAAATACCGCCTTTTTTAAAGGCTGAAATCTGTTTCCCATCAGGAGGAAGCGATGAGAAGATATCTTGAGCATTTTTTAGATTTATGTAAAAACAGAATATTTGTAATGCTGTGCGGCGTGATTGTGCTTTTTGCGATTATCGTGCTGCGTCTGTTTTCCCTGCAAATTATTCACGGGGAATATTATGACGAATCCATTACGGCGAGCGTTTCCAAAACACTGCCTGTGGCGGCCTCCCGCGGGAATATTTATGACCGCTACGGCAGACCGCTTGCTGTCAATACGGTTGCATACTGCGTACAGGTGGACGGCAGTGTTACCTTAGAGTTGAACAGGGAGGAACGCAAGACGCTTGCTACAGACCTGACCGACTGGCTCTGGGCAGACGGACACCATAAGGTAGATTCCCTGCCCATCACCACATCCTCGCCCTATTCCTTTACCTTTAAAGGAACGGATGAGGAAAAGGAAAAGCAGGAAAAAAGCTGGAAGGCCTCCATTGGTCTGGAGAAAAAGCAATATAAGCTGAGCGCAACGGAATGTCTGAAATATCTGTACGAAAAATATGACGCACCCGAAGGCTACACTGCGGCGCAGAAGCGCACCTATCTTTCCCTTGCCATGAGCGATGACCGCAATCTGATGGCGCTGACCTTGGCAAGAAAGCTTTCCGAATTCGGCGAAACGATTGATGATGAGCTGCCCCTGGACACCGAGGCACCCTATGCCTTCCAATTTAACGGCAACACCAACCGTGAAAAAAGCTGGAAGCAGAGCATGCTGATGAAGGGCAAGGAATTAAACTATAATTCCAGAAAAACTCTGGATTATCTGCGGGATTTCTTCGGGCTGCCAGAGGGTCTGCCCGAACAGCTGGTGCGTGATACACTGGGGATTCGCTATTCCCTCTATCTGAAACGCTATCAGCAGTATCAGACGGTGACGATTGCAACGGATATTTCCGATAAAACCCTTGCCTACGTCGAGGAAAATCAGGATACCTTCCCCAATGTTGTCATTGATACGGTATCTCTGCGGGATTACCCCGAAGGGGAATATTTCTCTCATATCCTTGGATATATCCGCCAGATGACGGAAAGCGACTATGCCCTCTATAAGGATGAGGTGGATGCAGAGGGCAATCCGCTTTACAGCCAGACAGATGTTGTCGGGCAGGACGGCATGGAAAAGCTTTACGAAAAGGAGCTGAACGGCGTGGACGGGAAGGTTCTGATTGAGGTAGATAATCAGGGCAGACGTATGAGCGTGATTGATTCCACGGAGCCTGTTGCCGGAAAGGATGTTTTCCTGACACTGGACAGCAAGCTGCAAAAGGTTGCGTATGATACACTGGAAAGCGAATTGCGCACGGCGGTTCTCAGAAAGCTGACCGGCGGCGGCAAGACCTACGCCTCCAGCACGGAGCTATTCACTTCCATGATTAACATAAACCACATTTCCGCTCAGAAAATGATACAGGCGGAGGACGGCGTGCAGAAGCAGGTTTATCAGAAGCTGAAGCAGGCAAACCCGACCTTCAGCCCCACGCAGGATGATGCGGTTGCGGTTGCGAAGGAATTCCTGATTGACGGTCTGGAAAAGGGCTCTATCAGCCTGAAAGAACTCATGCTGATGATGATTGAGCAGGGAAATCTGAGCGTAACAGAGGAGGAAAAGGCCTCCATCGAAAATGGCGCATCCCCTACCGCTTTCATCATCAAAAAGCTCAGCAACGGGGAAATGTCCCCTGCGGATACGGGGCTTGACCCCTGCACCGGCTCTGTTTTCGTGACACAGGTTGGCACGGGTGAGGTGCTTGCGAGCGTCACCTACCCTTCCTATGACAACAACGAGTTGGTCAATACGTTTAATAACGCTTACTATAATGACTTATTGCAGGACGGCAACACCCCACTGGTCAACCGTCCGCTGAAGCAGAAAAAGGCATCCGGCTCCACCTTCAAGATGATTACTGCACTGGCAGGTCTGGAAACAGGCACGATTACGCCAAGCACGACCATCGTGGATAAGGGGCTGTTCAAGGATGCAGGTGTACCCTATGCGCGCTGCTGGATTTATTCCAACACCGGCGGCACCCATGGGCCTGTGAATGTTTCCCATGCGCTTGAGGTTTCCTGTAACTATTTCTTCTATGAGCTGGGCTACCGCTTAGGCAGCACCGCAAACGGCAGCGACAGCAATAAGGCAATTACCACGCTGAATGAATACATGGCAGCGTTTGGTCTGAATGACTATACCGGCGTAGAGCTGGACGAATACGGCCCGACTATGGCATCTCCTGCCAATAAGGAAAAGGCAGTGAAAACCTTCAACCCCGATGCCACCACAAGCCAGACCCGCTGGACAGACGGTGACACCATCCGTACTGCCATCGGGCAGTCCATCAACAGCTACACACCGGCACAGATTACGAAATATGTTTCCACCCTTGCAAACGGCGGCACGCTGTATAAGCTGCACATGGTGGATCACATACAGAATGCTGACGGCACACTCCATTCCGAGGTGGAGGAAACGGTCGAAAATGTAACAAAATTCAAGGAGGAAAATCTGCAGGCTGTTTATCAGGGGATGTATCTGGTAACAAACGGTTCCCGTGGTACACTCCGTACCGCCTTCAATGACCTGCCCGTAAAGGTGGCAGCGAAGACGGGTACTGCCGAAGAGGACAAGAACCGCAGCTCCCATACCTGGTTCGTCTGCTTCGCACCCTTTGATGATCCGCAGATTGCCATTACTGTTATGATTCCCTTCGGCGAAGGCAGCGGTACACCTGCGCCTGCGGTTGCGAAGGCGATTATCCGCGAATATCTGGGGCTGGATTACACCCCCACAAACACCACAATGCAAACAGTTCTGGCAGAATAACAACAGGAGGGGAAAGTATGTATAATGAAAACTATGTGATCTTTAAGGGCACAAAGGACGGTGTCACCGTTATCTTTGACCCGGAGGTATCCTTTGAAACCCTTTGCACACAGCTGGAAAAGAAGGTAGCGGAGGCAGGCAAATTCTTCGATAACGTAAAGACCTCCCTTGCCTTCAAGGGGCGTGTGTTTACGGAGGAGGAGGAGGAAACCCTCTTAAAGATTATCGCAAAGCATACCACGATGGAAATTACCTTCGTGAAAACAGAAAACAACGAAATCAAACGTCTGAGCGACCTTCTGGAGAAGGAGCTTGCGCCCTTTAATCTGGCGAAGTTTCACAAGGGCTCTCTGCGCAACGGGCAGAAAATTGAATTTGAAGGCAGCGTCATCGTGGTTGGGGATGTCAACCCCGGTGCGGAAATCAAGGCAGGCGGCAATATCATCGTTCTGGGGCAGCTCAAGGGCATGGCGCACGCAGGCTGCAAGGGCATGACGGATGCCTTTGTTTCCGCCATTTATATGGCACCCGTACAGCTGCGCATTGCGGATATCATCACCCGTTTTCCCGAAGAAAACAAAAAGGGCCCCAAGCCCCCTGAATATGCCTTTGTGCAGGATGGGCAAATTTTTGTTATGGCGCTTTCCTAAGAATTGGAAACGCTGTCGAATCATGGGAAAAGTTCTCCTGTTTTGCTAAAAAAAAGGAGTGCAAAATCAGCACATTTTTGTTAATATAGTAATAGGAATCAGATATTACCGAAAAAAATGTGCAAACGCGTAAAATAAACTTCTGAGATTAGGAGGAACATCAATGAGTGAAGTAATCGTAATCACCAGCGGCAAGGGTGGTGTCGGCAAAACCACAACCAGCGCAAACCTTGGCTGCGGTCTGGCAGCATTAGGCAAAAAGGTTGCATTGGTAGATGCAGATATCGGGCTGAGAAATCTGGACGTTGTTATGGGTCTGGAAAACCGTATTGTATATGACTTGGTAGACGTTGTGGAGGGCAACTGCCGCCTGAAGCAGGCTTTGATTAAGGACAAGCGCTATGATGGGCTGTTCCTGCTGCCTGCCGCACAGACAAGAGATAAGGACGCTGTTTCTCCCGAACAGATGCAGAAGCTCTGTGACGATTTAAAAGAGGAAGGCTTTGATTTTATCGTACTGGACTGCCCCGCAGGGATTGAACAGGGCTTCAAAAACGCCATCGCCGGCGCAGACAGGGCCATTGTTGTCACAACCCCTGAGGTTTCCGCTGTGCGCGATGCTGACCGTATCATCGGGCTTCTGGAGGCAAATGAGCTGAGAAACCCTACCCTTATTCTGAACAGACTGCGTATTGATTTGGTGCAGCGCGGCGAAATGATGAATATCGAGGACGTAGAAGAAATTCTTGCGATTGATATTCTGGGCGTAGTTCCCGATGATGAAAGCATTGTTATCGCAACCAACAAGGGTGAGCCTGCCGTTATGAACGAAAATTCCAAGGCAGGACAGGCTTACAGAAATATCGTTCAGCGCCTTCTGGGCAATGATGTGCCCCTGATGAGCTTTGAACCCGAACCCGAAACCTTTATGGACAAGCTGAAAAAGCTCTTCCGTAAATAAGCCTGTGCGAAGAAAGGAAGTGTAACGATGGATTTCTTTAGCTTTTTCCGCAAAAAACAGACACCGCCCTCCGGCAGTGTTGCGAAGGATAGATTAAAGCTGGTTCTGGTGCATGACAGGGTGAACTGCTCCTCTCAGGTACTGGAAATGCTGAAAACAGATATCATCAAGGTCATTTCCAATTACATGGAGATTGATACCGATGAGCTGGATATCCAGATTACGCAGACGCAGTCCGAGGATAACAACGGCACCGTTCCTGTGCTGTATGCGAATATCCCCATCAAGAGCATGCGTAAGATGAATCACGAGGATTAAAGCCCTATTAAAAAGACCAACACAAAAGACCTTCAAATACAGGGAAACCTTTGAAGGTCTTTTCGGGTTTTCTCTATCACACCAAGCCCTTCGCCGGTATGATAGACAAAATCCGAAAAATCATAAAAAATACCGGGAGTTTTTATATATGGACATCAAAAAATATCTTCAAAATCTGGATTGGTGGCTTGTGGGGGCGGTTTGCCTGCTTTCCCTGTTCGGCTTAATCTGCATTGCGAGCGCAACGCGTATCAATCTGGGGGAAAGCCCTGCCAATGTCATCAAGCAAGGCGTATTCTTCCTCATCGGCATTGCGCTGATGGTGATTGCAGCCAATGCGGATTATGAATACATCTCACAATTTACCATTCCGCTTTATATCGTGAATATTTTGCTTCTGGTGACAGTTCTTCTGGTCGGCTCCGAGAGTAAGGGCGCGACTCGTTGGATTGCCCTTGGGCCTCTGACCATTCAGCCCTCGGAATTCGCCAAGGTGATTATGATATTCTGCTTAGCGAAGGTCATAACCGAGCGGCAGAAACAGATCAGCGACTTGAAAACCATCGGGTTTCTCTGTATTTATACAGGGATTCCGTTGCTTCTGATTCAGAAGCAGCCTGCGCTTTCTGCCAGCCTGGTTCTGGTTGCCATCTTCTGCATTGAAATCTTCATTGCAGGTCTGGATTGGCGCATCATCCGCAATGTCTTAGTGGTTACGGTGCCGATTGTCGCATTGATTCTCTTTGACGTAAGCAGGGAGCATCCCCTCTTTACGGATAAAATTCTTGCGGAGCATCAGTTCAACCGTATCCTTTCCTTTGTGGACCCCAGCCGCGATGCCAGCCTGTATTATCAGACAGAAAAATCCATTTCCGCCATCGGCTCGGGGAAATTTCTGGGCAAGGGTCTGTTCCATGGCACACTGAACCAGTTAAGCTATCTGCCGGAGCCACATAATGATTTCATTTTCTCCGTAATCGGGGAAGAATTTGGATTTCTTGGATGTATATTTGTCCTCGCCATATTGCTTTTTATCGTTTTTCGGTGTATAGTAATAGCAATATCGGCCAGGGATACCTTCAGCCAGCTGGTTGCTGCGGGCATCGCCGGCATGTTTGCGTTCCAAACCTTCGTAAATATGGGCGTTGCGACAGGCATCCTGCCGAATACCGGCATGTCATTACCCTTTATCAGCTACGGCGGCAGCTCCATGTGGACAAACATGGTCGCCCTTGGGCTGATGCTGAACATAAGAAAAAAAGAAACAAAATCGCTATTTGAGGGAGGTTTGTTATGAATATTGGTCTGATTGCACATGATAATAAGAAAAAACTGATGGAAAACCTTTGCATCGCTTACAGACATATTCTGTGTAAGCATGATATCTACGCCACAGGCACAACCGGTCGTCTGGTGGAGGAGGCTGCCAATCTGGTGGTGCATAAATATCTTTCCGCACACTTGGGCGGCGAACAGCAGATGGGCGCGCAGATTATCAATAATGATATTGACCTGATGATTTTCCTGCGAGATCCCGTTTCTCCGCATGCGTACGAATCCGAGGTAAATTCCATTCTGCACCTGTGCGATATGCACAATATTCCTCTGGCAACCAACCTTGCAACGGCAGAGGTTCTTCTGCTTGCACTGGACAGAGGCGACTTGGACTGGAGAAACGTAATGCGCTGACCCCTGTTTGAAAAGATGAGAAAGGAATGCGAAAATGGAGCTTTACTTTAACGGCAGAAACCTATTGATTATCGTCGGGTATTACCTGATTATCAACCTGATTCTATATTTTACAATGGTAATTGATAAAAAAAGAGCCATAAAGGATGGGTGGCGGATTCCCGAAAAGAACCTTTTCCTTCTGGCTGTTCTGGGCGGCGGCATCGGCGGTCTGATTGCGATGGTCTTCAAGCGCCATAAAAACAAGCATATTGATTTCATTCTGACCTTTACCGTTACAGCAATTCTGCACATGGTTGTGGCATTCTTGCTGATTGGGAAATTTGCATTTGTTACAAAATAAAAAATGAAGGATAAATCCGTATTGGATTTATCCTTTTTATTTTATCGTTCGCTCCACAATTCCACAAGTCTGCATTTGATTTTCGGCGTAACCTTCTTCTGCTCCATAGCAGAAACCACGAGAAATTCCTCCTTTGTCAGCGTATTCTGAAGCCGCACATGGCTTTCCTCTGTGGAATAGCCCCACGCCGCATCCACATAGCACATCTGCGGATAGAGCACGCACCACCAATTCTTCCCCTTGGCTTCGCCAATCTCAATTCGCAGGGCATCATACACCCCTGCCGGAAAAATTAAATCGCCATATTTTTTAAAGGGAAATTCCTCCCGTACCAGAGACACGCGGACAGGATAAGTGTACCCCTGCGCCAGCACCTCCGCCTCCGCCGTTTCCGAAATTTCCTGCTGTGCGTTTTTGAGTGCCGCAAGCGTTTCCTCCTTTGAGGTACAGGTTTCCAGTAAATCGCCATATTCCTGCAAAACCCTATCGCGCACCGCAAGCTTGAGGGCCTGGTCTGCCTCGCTGTCGCTATTTGCCAGCACATGAAAGCGCACCACCTTGCCTCCAATCCCCTTCTGAATCATATCCGCATAGCCCTCTGTCCAATGGGCGGCGAACAGCAGACTCAGCAGTACCCCAAGCACCACCGCCGCAAGCCAATACCATTTTTCCTTTTGCCAAAGCTCCTTAAGCGTCTGTTTCCAAGCCATCCCGTTCTCCCCTTTTCTGATTTGTTCAGATACAGGATTTCCAAGTTTTCCAAATTTTAATCAACGCTTGCGCCCCATATCCGTAATCTGCACCTTCGGGACAACGCGAAACGCCATCCGCTCCCAAAGCTGCTCTCGTGTGCAGGCTTTTGCAAGCTGCGGCAGGGCGCGCTCTGCCCTCGGCAGAATACCGAGGAAATCCACCCCTTCGGACAACGCTGTTTTTATCGTATGCTCCACTTCCTCCTTTATGCTTGCGGAAAAAATACTCTCCAACTCCGTTTTCTGTTCCGCGGAAAGCAATTCGCCCCTGCCGCCTTGCAAGGTTCCCTCTACGGGAAGCGTCACGGTGCAGAGAACGGTGTCCCCTGCCGCCTGAAAATCGTAGTCCGCCTTTGTTTTTGTAACCGCCAAAGGCAAAACCGCCGCTTTATACCTTCCTTCCAGAACCGCCCCCTCGGCATCTCCCAACAGGAAAAGATAACCGCGCTCCTCTTCCTCATTCAGAATAGAAGCACCCCTTGCGGACACCGCCATGCCGCCGCCAAGCCGCAGCCTTTCCCCCTCTGCGCGAATCCGCGGAAGCACACCATTGCCGCCCCGCTCCGTGCGCTCCGTCAGAAAGGTATCCAAATCAATCCCCTTCGTGACCGCCACCTCCTCGGCGGTATTTTTATAAAAATCCCAGAGGAACAGACCTGTCTTGCTGTCCTCCTTCATGGCCTTTTCCACGCAAGCCGCCGCAGAATCCGCCGCCAGAAGCATCACCTTCTCCGAAACCGCCTGACTGCGCTCCAGCTCTCCCAGAAGGGCATCCAGCCTTGCGCTGTCCCGCAAAAGACCTTCCCCCAGGATAACAGTTTTCAGCTGCCCCAAATCCGTCTTACGAGAGGTGTAGGTATCCACCTGCGCGACCGCCCCCGAAAGAGTTTCACTCTCTGCGGCATAAATTTCTGCCTCGCCCGTTTCGATATTCGCAGGTGCAAAGGTGAAGTGACAGCCGTTTTCCGCCGCATCTGCCCCAAGGGTGATAATAAATGCCCTATCCTCCGGGTCCTTTTTATCCCAGCAGCCGGTCAGAAAAAAGGGGACTGCCAACGCCAGCAAAACAAATTTTTTATACATCCTTTTTCTCTCCCTTCCTGCCAAGCAAGAGCAATAAAACCGGCAGTCCCACCAGATACGCCAGATTCAGCCAAGGCGAAACGGCAAGCCGCAGACGCTGTGCCGCCATAAGGCTTTCGGGCAGAAATGACAACGCGAACAAAGCCGCAAGCACCACCCAGAGCCAAAGCTTTCGCTTTTTTTCCGCCTGTCTGCATAGCTGCGTCCCCAGAAGGGAGCCAAAAAACACCACACCCGAAAGAAACAGCACCGCCGATGCCATCCAGAACCAAAGCAGAAGCAAATCCTGTCTGGTCAGAAAAACGCCCGTAAAGCTGACACGCTCCAGCATCTGCAATGTCGGCAAAAGCTTTGCGGCAAGCATCCCCTCGCCGTAATTCGCCAGACAGCGAAGCACGATGACCGTCACCACTGCCGTTATCAAAAGACAGATTTTCCAGACTGCGAAGCCGACAGGCTTTTTCAAATCCGGATAGATAAAATAAAGAAAAACGAGCCCCCTAAATACAATGCTCATCTCTGCAAGCCCTGCCCCGATGCCCGAAGGAGAAGGCAAGGCAAGCGGCAGAACACGCGCATACTGCGTAGAAGCCGCCACCGCCAGAAGCACCAGAAGCAAGGGAATTGCGACCAGAAAAAAGAGGATTTCCGCCGTTCTTCCCCGACATTCCGTTCCCTGCGCCGCAAGCGCACCTGCGACCAGAAGCAACACCAGGGAAAGCACCCAGACAGGCGTTGCAGGGAGCATAAAACGGCAGATAATTTCGCTGAAAATCCGCAGTTCAAGCATCCCGTCAAGCAAAATCTTTCCTGCCAAGCCAAGCAAAAGGATTGTCCCGATACCATTGCCGCAGACGCTCCGGCACCAATCGACCACCGTACCATTGGGCATGCGCCTTCCTACTGCCGTCAGCAGAAGGGAGGCAGCCGACACCCCCAAGCCGCCAAGCAAAGCCGCAAAAAAGCACCCTCTGCCGCTTATCTCGGCCAGCTCCGCCGGAAGAAAAAGGACAGCAGTGCCAAAGCAATCCAGTAATAACAGCATTTGCAGCTGTCTGATAGAAATTTTCCGATTCTCCGCAAACATCATTCCTCCTCCTTCCGCCGCCGTACATCGGGACGTGTAAAAATCGGCCTGCGCTTCATTTCGGAAAGCGGCAGACGAAAAATGCTGTCCTCCCAATCCATGTCATCATTGACGGAGGAGGAGCAGAAGGGATACAGATAAGGGATGCCATAGGAGGTGAGACTTGCCAGATGCGCCAGAAGCAGCAGCAGTGCCGCCCAGACCCCAAACAGCCCGAACACAGCCGCGAAGAAAATTACAACGTATTTGCTGATGCGCAGACCCGAAACAATCGAAACATTCGGAATCACAAAGGAGCAGATGCCCGTCAGCGCGGAAACAATCACAACCGTCGGACTGACAATCCCTGCATCCACTGCCGCCGAACCGATGATAATGCCGCCGACAATGCCAATGGTAGAGCTGACGGGGGATGGCAGACGAATTCCGCCCTCACGCAGAAGCTCAAAGGCGATTTCCATAATCAGCACCTCACCAATGACAGAAAGCGGAATGGTTTCTCTCGTTGCCGCAACCTTGAGGGCAAGCGCGGTTGGCAAAAGCTCCGGATGATAGACCGCAAACGCAATATACAGCCCCGGAAGCGTAACCGTCAGAAACGCCGCCACAAAGCGAATCAGCCGAATAAAGCTCATAATCTCCCAGCGGTCATAATAATCCTCTGCCGCCTGAAAGAAGGTATTCAGTGTTGCCGGCAGAAGGATGGCATAGGGTGTATTATCGGGCAGAAGTGCCACGCGCCCCTCCAGAAGGGCGGAGGAGGTCTTATCGGGGCGCTCCGTCATCTGCAGCTGAGGAAAGGGCGAATACTGCCGCTTCTCCAACAGCTGCTCCGCATAGCCGCTGTCCGGCAGATGGTCTAAATCCAGACAATCCACCTGCCTTTCTATCTTTTGCAGCAGCTCAGGACGCACCAAATCCTCCATATACAGCAGTGCCACATCCGTTTTGCTCCGTCTGCCCACCTTCTTCCGCTTCACCTTCAGCCGTGTATCCCGAATTCGCCTTCTCGTCAGCACCACATTTACAGACATCAGCTCCGTAAAGGCATCCTTCGGCCCCTGCACAACCACCTCGGTTTCCGCCTGATTCACGCCGCGCGTGGGGAAATGCTTCGTCGAAGCCTGCAAGGCGAAATCATCCCCATCCATCAGAAGCACCGTATCCCCCAGAAGAACGGCATCAAAAACCTCCTCCATCGTGGTGATTTTTGTCAGCTCCCCGATGGCAATGACCTCCTCCATCAGACTCTGTAGCAGTCCCTCCGTTCCCTGCATTTCACAGCGCGCCATCACATTTGTCATGATAAAATTCTGAATGGCATCCCCATTCACGATATTATCCGTATATGCAAGAAAAAGCGTGCCCTCGCCGCCGCGGATGCGAAACTCACGCATAATGATATCACCGCAGTCACGAAAGGCTTCCTGCATCACCTGTTTATTTTTCTGCAACTCCTTCTTTATCTGCATCCCTTTTCACCGCCCAACCATTTTTCCTAGTTTGCGAAGGAAAAGGAAATCTATGCAAAAAAAGAAGCCCCGGGCATATTTGCTCAAGACCTCTTTGCATTTTATTTCTATTTTACTGCGCCTGTGTGGTGTTGCCAAGAAGGCTGGGGTTTTCAAAGGTAAATACCAGCATATCGTAATTATAAATCAGCTGATTCAAGCTGTTCTGTGCGGAAACAACGCCCATTTCCGCCTGCTCTACAGCTGTTTTTGTCACATTGCCTGCCCGCAGATTAATCTGCGCCGCGCGATAATCTGCCTGTGCCTTTGTCAGAGAGGACTGTGCAGAGGTAATCTGTGTTTCCATCTGCTGCAACTGCAGATACGCATTGCGAATTGCCATTTCCTTATCGGTTTTTGCCGTTTTCAAATTACGCTTTGCGGTGTCATAATTATATTCCTGTGTATTGGAATCCAGACGCGTATTCGATTCACCAACATAGTTTTTCGTAAACTTCGCAGAATCCAACGCAAGCTCCTTCAGCTGAATGGTCAGATCCTTTTTCAGTGCCGCGTTGAGATACTGCTCCATCGGCAGACTCAGCTTATAAGGCGTATAGGTAACGTCATAGACATATTCAAAACGGGCATCTGCCTTTTCCCCCATCAGGTCATTCAGCTTGATGTAAAGCTGCTCCATGCTTGTCTCCAGCAGTGCCACATTATCCTGCGCCTGCTTTGCCGCAATCTCCAGCTGATTCAGGTTATACTTGCTCAGAAGACCCAGACGGTTCTTTTCCTGCCCCTGTTCATACAGCTTTTTCTGGATTTCAGCGTTTTTCTTTGTCAGAGACAGGGTATCCTCATTACTCTTGATGGAGGTAAAATAGGATTTTACGGAAACCTCCAGACCAAGGTTTTGCAGATCCTCGCCGATTCTTGCCTGCTTTTTGCCCTGCTCTGCCTGATAAACGGCAGAAACAACCTTCTGCCAGCCATCATTCACCCATTTTTTATATTCCACATTTGGCACAGTAACTGTGCCGCCTGCGCTTCTGTCGATGTCATCCAGTGTATCATCCAGATAATCCAAGGTATCCTGAATTTCTCTCAGGTCGGGGCTATGCTTTTTCGCCTTCGCCAATGCTTCCTCTGCGGTCAGCTTCGGCAGCTGCAATGCCGCCTTCTCCTCCTCTGTCAGCTCCTTCACAGGTGTCACCTGCACGCCCTGCTGCGCCGCGGAAAGAGCCTCAGCCGCAAACACAGGCACACACTGCGCCCCGCAGATGCTCACCGCAAGGGTCAGCGCCAGTGCGCCTTTTGCCTTATATAACATATTTTTCATTGCTCAACCTCCGTTTTTCGTTTTAAACTAAAACTAATTATACCATATAATCTGAAAAAATCCAGTAAAATCCTCAGATTTCGGAAGAAAGTTTTTCATGAGCGGCGGTTTCGCGCAACGCCTGATTAAACACTGCCCCCAGAAGCAGTGCCGTCAGCGAAAGATTCAGCCAGATGAGGAAGGCGATAATTGCCCCGATAGAGCCGTAAATCACGGAATAGTTCCCCATGTGGTCTACATAATACGAGAAAAATACGGAATACAGCATCCAGAAGGATGTAGAAAGCAGCGCCCCGGGAAAAATATACCGCCACTTCGGCGGCTGACTCGGCGAAAGATAATACACTGCCGAGGTCAACAGAATCAGCGCAAAGCCCATGGAAAGGAAACGCGCCTTTGTCCAGAAGGAGATAAATTCCACCGTAATCGGCAGAAACTGCGCCACATAGTTCAAAACAGAGTCCCCGATAATCATCAGAAACAGCATTGCAGGAATCAGAAACAGAATGAATATTGCCAGCAGCAGCACCCGCAGCGTATGATGCGTCGGCTTTTCGCCGCCATAGATATCCGAAACCTCCTCCGTCATATTTCTTACCGCCCGAAACGGAAACCACAGCGCAAACACCACACCAAAAGTGAAAATTGCCCCATTGGATGCCTCCGTCATGTGGGTAATCGTCCGGTTCAGCAGCGTGATTACATCCGCAGGCAGAAACGCCGCCGCCTCGCCCTCAAGCGAAATCATCGGCAGATGCAGCAGCCCCAAAATGGAAATCAGCGCAACCAGAAAGGGGAAAATCGCAAACAGGAGATAATACGTCAGTGAAGCTGCTCGCTTGCCGACATCCTTCGTGATATAACCGCGGACGGTATTTTTCAAAACTCGCCTTACTCTTTGCATACGGTTCAACCCTTCCTTGCCTGTGCCCGATAGGCAATTTTCAGCATCCATGACTCAGGTAAAAGCTTTTCTCCGACATAGGTCATTTTCATCAATGCCCCAGGCAGGACAACCACCTTGCCGCGGAGCATCCCCTCTATCCCTGCCTGCGCGACTCTTTTCGCGGAAACGCCGCCAATGGAACGGCGTACCTTTGCGCGCGCATCAAAATTCGTCTCCACATGTCCGGGGCAGAGAGCCGTCACTGTCACCCGACTTCCCTCCTGCCGCAGCTCCTCGGAAATGGCCTCGCTCAGCCGCAGCACATAGCCCTTTGTCGCATAATAGCCGGACATCAGCGGCCCTGCCAGAAAGCCCGCAGAGGATGCTACATTGAGAATACGCCCACTGCCACGCTTACGGAAATCTGCCAGAAACAGCTTTGTCAGAATCTGCACCGCGCGCACGTTCAAATCCAGCATATTCAGCTCCGTTTCCAGCGGAACATCCCATGTTGCGCCATACGCCCCGAAGCCTGCGTTATTGATGAGGATATCAATTTCTTCCGCCTTTACCGCGTCATACAGCCGATAGCAGTCCTCTGCTTTGGATAAATCCACGGCTATCGTCCGCACTGCCACAGGCAGCCGCTTGGCAAGGCTTTTCATCTTTTTTTCGTCCCTGCTGGCAATGATTAAATCCACGCCCCGTACAGCTAATATTTTCGCCATTTCACGCCCGATGCCGCTCGTTGCGCCCGTAATCAATGCTTTCACAACAGTTCCTCCCTTTGTCATTTTCTTTATCTGTATCCATTATACAGATACCTTCTCTCTTTTTCAATTTTTTAAAGAAGAACAAGCAGAGAAATTTTTTCTGCAAACAAAAAATCCCTGTGCCGCATTCATTCAGCAGAGGGATTTTCAATGCTTATTTTTTATTTTTCGTTTTTCAGTTCCTTTGTCACTGCGTCATATTCTTCCAGAACAGCCTGTTCGGGTGCCTGTGTTGCAAGGCTGACAATAATGATTGCCGCCAGAGCCAGCAGGAATGCGGGCAGCAGCTCATAAATGCCCCAGATACCGCCCATGGGACGAATCAGATATTTCCATACGAATACCATCACACCGCCGACAATCATGCCTGCCAGTGCGCCCTGCTTATTGGAGCGTCTCCAGAACAGCGCTGTCAGCACAACGGGGCCGAATGCCGCACCGAAGCCTGCCCATGCGAAGGATACGATACCGAAAACGGAGCTGTTCGGGTCTCTTGCGATGAAGGCTGCAATCACGGAAATTGCCAAAACAGAAACTCTTGCCGCCTGCATTGCCGCCTTTTCGGAAATATTCACACGGAAGAAGCCGCCCAAAAGGTTATGGGAAATACTGGAGGATGCCGCTAGAAGCTGAGAATCCGCCGTGGACATGGTTGCCGCCAGAATACCGGAAAGCACAATACCTGCAACGATTGCCGCAAGGCAGCCATGCTTGCTCAGCAGGTCGGAAATGCATACGATAATCGTTTCGGATGCACTGCCCTCCAGAAGGGGAACCGCGCCAACCTTTGTCATCGCATTCCCGATGATACCAATCAGAATGGCAACACCCATCGCAATGACAACCCAGATAACCGCAATTCTTCTGGATAATTTCAGCTTATTATGATCCTCAATCGCCATGAAGCGCAGCAGAATATGGGGCATACCGAAATAGCCCAATGCCCACGCCAATGTGGAGCAGATGGTCAGGAAGCCGTAGGGAGATGCGGTCTTGCTGACGGGATCGTGTGTCATGGTCAGGCTCAGATAGCCTGTCATGCTTCTTGCGTTATCCATTACGGCATCAAAGCCGCCTGCAATATGAATCCCGAAGAATACGATAATCAGCAGCGCAATACTCATCACAATCCCCTGAATCAGGTCTGTGGTGCTTGCTGCAAGGAAGCCGCCCATCGCGGTATACAGCACAATAACAATCGCACTGATGACCATGGCAGGAATATAATTCACACCAAACAGGGTGCTGAACAGCTTGCCGCATGCAGCGAAGCCGCTTGCTGTATAGGGGATGAAGAAAATAATGATAACCACAGCCGCAATGCACATCAGAATATTCTTCTCATCATGATATCGACGGGAGAAGAAATCCGGAATTGTAATGGCATCCAGTCTGTGTGTATAAATACGGATTTTCTTTGCGACAACCAACCAGTTCAGATATGTACCGATGGCAAGCCCGATTGCCGTCCAGCCAACATCCGCCACACCGCTTAAATATGCCAGACCGGGCAGCCCCATCAATAAGTAGCTGCTCATATCCGATGCCTCTGCGGACATTGCCGTAACAAATGGGCCAAGCTTTCTGCCGCCCAGATAGAAATCGCCTACATTTTCATTTTTCTTGGAACAATAAATCCCAATGATAATCATGCCGCCCAGATAGACCAGAATTGTGAGCATGATTAAAACCTTTGCTGAAATCATGTTACTTTACCCTTCCTTCGTTTCTTGTTTTTTCTGTTTCGTCTTGCTTTTGCGGCTATTCTATCATACTTTTTACCAGAACAAAATACAGAACAAAGTCCGAACAAAAAACAGAACGACAAAACAAAGAATAGCCAGAAAGACTGCAATTTCAATCTTTTCTGACTATACGATTTCCAGAACTTATTTCTATCCGAAAAAAAATCTTTTTTATTATTCGCCGTTTTTCGCTTTTTTCACACGAAAACTGTTCAAAAAAACAGGCATCATGCTTTTTGCGTATTGGCAAAGGGAATAATCCCCGTTGCTGATGCACCAGTCATAAATCAGCGCACGCTCACAGAGCGCATACGCCTTTACAATTTCGTTCACGGAAACATCCTCTCTGAGCTCGCCCTTCTTCTGTCCCTCCGTCACAATCTGCCGCAGCAGCTTGTAATAGATTCTGTTATGGTCGAGCAGGTGCTTTTCTCCCGTGGTAATCAGCTGAGAGGCATAAAGCCTTGCCGTCAAATCAAGGGAAATGCTGTCATCAATCATCAGAAACATCTCCCGATTCAGATACATCAACTGCTCAAAGCTGTCCATTTCGGGGTCAAGCGTCGGAATCAGCTCCTGATATTTATCATCAAATAAATCGGAAAGGGAGCTTAAAAGGGCATCCTTGCCGCTGAAATAATGATAGAAGGAGCCCTTGGAGGTTCCAGACTCCTCTACGATTTCCTCCACCGTTGTATCATCATAGCCGTTTTCATAGAATAGCTTCCATGCCGCCGAAACGATACGGCTCTTGGTGTTTCTGGTATTCTTTTTTGCCAAGGCATCCGCCTCCTTTTATATCAAAGCCGAAACCCTGTTTCGACCCGGGGCTTCCCCCTTATACCTTCTTCCATTTCAGACTGATAAGATCATGCTCACGAATCGTCCGCACCAGCCGCTCCCGAAAATCCACCGCCAGAATATCCCTTTCATCGAGCATTTCCAGCCCAAGCATCTTGCATCGCTGATACGTCCCCGTGCCCTCCTGCTTTTCTCTGCTGAAGGTTACAATAATCCCCTTGGAGAACCAACCGCCCAACCGCTTTTTTGCAATCAGCAGCTCATTCAGCGCCGCAGTATCCGCATCCTTGAGCTTGCAGGAAATGAAAACAGGCAGGGAATCCTCCATCAGCATAACGTCAATTTCGTTTCCGCCGATTTTCAGCCCGTCATACACATTCCAGTCAATCATCGTTCCAAGCTTTACATCCTCAAACGCACCGCTGCTTGCCGCCGCCACATAGACATATAATTCCAGCCATACGCCGTAGTTGATGCAGTATTGCTTATCCTGCAAGGAGTTGAACCGTATCCAAATCCCATTCTTATCCAGACTCAGCTTCTTGAAAAAGCCGTTTTTCTCAAATTCCAGAAGAATTTCATCCTTCGGGGAAACAGGCTTTCCGCTTTTGGTATGGATATTTCTGCGGCTTTCCATCTGCAAATCATGCGAAAAGCCTCTCGCCGCTACCGTCTGCAGCCAGCTGCAGGTTACCTTCCAATCCCGCAGATGACGGAACAAAAACCGTGCCATATTGTTGATGGCATCATAGCGTTCCGGTTTCGGCGGCTGATGGGATTCCCCCATAAAGCACGCGCCCTTGGCATCAATGAAGTTCTCCAGCGTCAGCGTTGCGATATCCGTCAGCTTTTCATCCGTTTCAATATCCGTAATGCAGCCCTTCACCAAATCCGTATGTACCATGCGAATTCCCATTTCAAGCCCTGCCTGATATGCGCCAATCATCATCAGCTCACTGCCGCCCGTCAGCTCCAGCGTGCAGTTTGCCGCCTCGTACCGCTCTGCCACACGGCAGACCGCCGCACACAGGGTTTTCACAGAGCTGATGTCTACAGGAATATCCTCCACAACGATATTGGGCATGTTTTTCTGAAAGCAGGTCACCAGAGAACGAAACGCATCCCTATCGTCCATTCCCTTATCATAGAGATACACCACCCTATCGGGCCGCAGGGTCAGCGGTGCAACGATATTTTTCAGCGTATCCTTATCATATAATTCAATCAAAACCTTCATACAGGACTCTCTCCTTTCGGCAATTTATTCCTCTATAATGGTTTCCTCCTCAAATTTCACTTCTTCCTGTGCTCTGTCTTTTTTATTTCTGCCACTGAACACAGCACCGAAATTCAGCTTATTGACGACTCCGGGTGCCATATCCACCAACTTGGAAAGCGCATCCTGATTCTTCACATTGATCAGCTGCACTCCGTCGGGGCGAATCATCAGAATCGCGGAGGGGGTAATTCTTGCGCCCATGCCGCCTGCCGCATTGGCACTTTCCTTTGCGCCGACCCCTGCGCCCACTGCCACATCAATCAGGGGCAGAAGCGTCATATCGCCAACTACAATAGCATCCCCCACAACCGTTTTTGTGGATACCAGATCATCTACTTTATGAAATAATACATCTACCGCCTCATTAAAATCCTTGCTCATGCTGTTTCTCCTTTCGCATCCGCCTTTTTCCCTCTGAAATATCTGATTTCCTTTCGGATTGCCCTTCTGACGGGCTTTGTCAGCCCAAAGGCAAGCACTGCCCAAAGCAGTCTGCCGAGTACAATTTTTCCTTTTACCCGTATTTCAATATCCTCCACGGTTGCTTTCGTGAAGTCTCCTTTTATCTGTATGTCATTACCGAATTTCGTAACCAGAATCCCTGCCAGACCGAGCAGATAGCCTGTTGTCGGCGGGTCTCCCGTCCCGATGGTTGCCTTGAGGAAGAAATTCCCCGGCAAAATCCCCTTTAGCAGCCGCTTCAACAGCTTCCCAAACGCTTTGAAAATCTGCTTTTTATCCTCAATGCTCCAAAGCTCCTTTAGAATCGGGGGAATTTTCCCCTTCTTCTCCGATTCCTCTGCTTTTTCCTGCTCCTCTCCCGTAAAGAAGGCATCGTCCTCGATTTCCTCCGGCGCAGGCGGCTTCTCCGCAATCTCCGAAAGCTTTACGCGCCGCATGGTTTTCGGCTGTTTTTCCGCCATTCTCTGCGGCTTCGCCTGCTTTTTCGGCTCCTGTTTCTTAGGTTCCTGCTTCGGCTGCTCTTTTTTAGGCTCCGGTTTTGGCTCTGCCGGTTCCGGTTCCTCTTTTGATTCTTTTTCCGCCGCATGTATTTCTATCGGCTCCGGCTCTTTCCTTTTCTTCTTCTTTTTCTTCTTTTTGGGCTTCTCCTCGCCGCCGACGGGTGTAAACCAAAGCACCCTCAGCTTGAGCCGACTGCCCCCCTCAGGTGTATAGCCGCCATCGGCACGGATTGCCCCAAAAAGCCATGACACACCAAAAGAACCGCTGACCGCCGCCCTTTTCTCTCCCTCCAGATGATACCTGATGGGCGAAAGCAGCACCACAAGCACCATAAGCAGAAGGAGAAGCAGCAGCACCAGCAGCAAAATGCCGATTCCCTTTAAAATTCCGAATAAAATCAACTTTATCATAGCAATCCTTTTTATTTCAGCCTTCTTTATTTCAGCCTTCGCCGCAGTGCGCCTGCCATCAGCCAGAACAGAAGGCTGACCGCCAGAAACATTCCTGCAATCCGCAAGGCAGTATCCCGAAAAAACCCTTCGGGCACAATGTTGATTAACAAATCCGTTTTCGGATTCAAATACCAGTCCATGTTATCGAAAAAAATCAGATGGAAATAGGTGAAGTATTTTGTGAAATCCATCGAAATCAAAGCTCCAAGCCCTAGCATGGTGCAAAGCACTCCCGCAATGCCCCACTGCAGCATCCTAAGAAGTACCGCCTGTCTTTTTTTCAAACAAAGAAACGCCGCCGCCAAAACGCCGACAAATACCGCCCCTCTGCGCAGTGCCAGCCCCTGCAAAAACAGCTCCCGTACATCCTGCATGTGGCGTTTTTCCTTGGCATTGAAAAATTCCCTCTGCACGCCGCCGATGACGGCTTCCACATTCAGATTTTCCCTGTCGCCCTTCAGATAGTCCATCATTTCATCCGTCACAGAAAGCAAATCAGACAGCCTCATATCCACGCGCTCTGTGACCGCATATTTCTGATATTCCTTCGCAAAGTAGCCATCCACCCGATACAGCAGTGTTTCCGTTACGGTAATCAGCACTGCAAACAGCAGGCAGAAGGCAACCAGAAGCCCCAGAATATGATAAAAAATCTTCGTAAGCATTTTTTATAACATCAGCTCCCTTGGATTGGCAGGATTTCGCCCCTCCTCCTGCGCTTTTTCCGCCATAAAAAGAAGTAAATCCACTGTTTCCTCTCTGCCCATGGCAATGCCTGCGATTTTCGCAGGGCGATTTTTATTTCGTGTATGAAACAGCTCATGAGAGGAAAGCAGCTCCAATCTGTTTTTGTCCTCAAAATAGACGATGCAGTACAGCCGCAGGACAGGAACCTCGCGGCGCAGACTGTAAACAATGGTTTCCAAATCCGACACATTGCCGCCGACAAATAAATTTTCAATCAATTCCATAGTCCCACAGCCCCTTTCGTCCGTTTTGAAAAACACCTATAGCTTCGTTTAGTATACCATAAATTTCAAAACGGGAACAGGCATTTTCTTTCTTTTCAAAAAAAGAGCCGTTTCCTTACGGCTCTCAGATTGTAGATAAAGCTATTTTGATGCCGCAGAAGGGCTTGGGGAACGAAGCGTTCCCCAACTGGAATCCGCAGAGGGGGCTTTGCCCACTTGAGGAAAATAGGGAGTTTCAAGGTGCTTGTCACCGCCGGAACTCATCTGTTTATTCTTCTGTCTCAACAAGTCGAAATCCTGATTTCGACTTAAGCTCACAGCTTCGCTAATACTGCTTCCAGCTCCTCCAGCTTTTCTATCGGATACATCCGCAGAAGCTCCTTATACTGCGCTGCGCTCAGCCCCGGCGTTTCCGTATAAATCGCAATCTTGCCTGCCACATCCGTCTGTGCAAATTTCAGCTTGAGTTTCATAAAATCATCTCTTTGCATGTGTATCCTCTCCTTTTTTCTTCTTGAAAATTTCACTGAGTCCCATCAGCAGCAGAAAGCCCCCGAACAGCTTTTTCAGTATCTCCGACTCCAGCGAAACCGCCAGAAATGCCCCTGCCGCCGCCCCTGCCAGACCCAGAAGTGCAAGCGGCTTTGCGGTTTTCAGATCAAGCGTTCCGTTTTTACGGTGCGTAATGAGCGCCACAACTGCCGTCGGGATAAAATAAATCAGATTCACGCCCTGCGCCTGCTGTTGGTTCACCTCTGTCAGAAAAAGCAGTGCCGGAATCAGAATGGTGCCGCCGCCAATTCCCATACCGCTGATGATGCCCGAAAAAAATCCAATCGCCGCAACGCCCCACATCATAAGATTAACCTCACTGCCGCCGCAAGCATGAATGCCCCGAAAATGCGGTGCAGCCACACCCCGCTGACACGCTGCAGCAGCTTCGCCCCGACAAAGCCGCCGACCAGTCCCCCTGCCGATGCCCAGAGCGCAATCCGCCAGACTGCGCCCAAATCCGCTTTCCAGAGATAAACCCCCAGAGAGAGCAGGGATAAGGGCAGAATCACCGCAATGGCGGTCGCATGCGCCTTATGCTCCTCCTCCCCTAAAAACCGCTCCATCGCAGGCACCACGATTGTGCCGCCGCCACTGCCGAATAAGCCATTTGCAAAGCCTGTCACAAGACCGATTGCCGTCCGTTTGCATTTTTTTGTCAAAACCGCCGCCCCCTTTCGCCCTTAGTATGGAAAATCATCCTTTTTTTATGTATGTCTTTTCCGTTTCCCATTTCCAAAAAGAAAAAAGCGTAAACGGAGATTCTCCGCCACGCTCTCTTTCTTAATCGACCACTCTGTTGGTGTTGTTTTCTGTTTTGCTGCCGGCCTTGCTGTCCTTATCCTTTGTTTTTCTGTCCTGCCCTGTCAGGTCATCCCAGGTGTCCTCTAAATCCTGCCCAAGGGTAGTACCGGTGCTGTCATTTCGTGTGCCGTAGGTGGTATAATTCGCACCATTATCCATGCTTCTGCCGCTGTTGATGCCGTAGCCGTCCCAGTAGGCTGCGCCGCCGTTTGCATATCTTCCGTTGCCATAGCCATTGTTATAGCCATCCATCGTGCCGCCCAGATTCGCTCCTGCGTTGCCGCAGCCGCCGAGCAGCAGCATCACTGCCGCCAATGCGGAAAAAAGTCCTGCCCTTCTGCCAAACATAAAATCCCTCCCAGATATTTTTGATATTTTTATTGCAATACGTTTTGATTGCCTTGTTATTGTTTCCGTTCGCTGTGCGAAAAACCCCGTCTTTTTCTGGCAGAGCCTGCAAATTTTAACAAAAAAACGTGCCTGCTCATATCATGCCTTGCGGAAGAAAATATCTGCTTCGCAGTTGCTTTCTTTCCCTGCAAACATGGTATAATAATAAAAATATTGTTTGAAATTTGATTTGAAAAAGGAGTGATCCTCTATGGCAAACAGAAAAAGCGGTATCCTCCTGCACCCATCCTCCCTGCCGTCCGCATTCGGCGTGGGTGATTTCGGGCAGGCGGCATATACCTTTCTTGATAGGCTCGCAGAAGCCAAGCAGACCCTCTGGCAGATTCTGCCTCTCGTCCCCACCGATGCAGGCGGCTCACCCTATTCCAGCGCCTCCGCCTTTGCCAGCAATCCCCTGCTCATCAGCCCGGAGCTGCTTCTGGAAGAAGGTCTCTTGAGCGAAGCGGACTTGCAGAACGCTTCCGTTCCCCCTGCCGCAAGGGTTGATTACGAAAAAGCGGCAGCGGTCAAGCTGCCCCTGCTCGAAAAAGCCTTTCAAGCCTTTCAGCAAAAGGAAGCCCCTGCGGATTATGCTGCCTTTCAGGCTGAAAATGCCTACTGGCTCGATGATTACGCCCTCTATACTGCGCTGAAGCAGCATTTTCTTTCCGTCCGCGCCACAGAAGAAGCCGCTGAGGGCTTCGACCTGTTCTGCGAGGAATGTGCAGGGCTTTCCCTTTCCGAGGAAAAGCTGCATGAATATTATGACAATGTTTCCTGGGTCTCCTTCCCACGCGGATTGAAAAGGCGAAACGCTCTTTCTCTGAAAAAATGGAGAAGGCAGCTTGCACCTGCCATCGAAAAGGAAATTTTCCTGCAATATATCTTCCAAAAGCAGTGGCAGGCAGTGAAGGCCTACGCCAACGAAAAAGGCATTTCCGTCATCGGGGACGCGCCCATTTTCGTCTCCTATGACAGCGCAGATGTCTGGGCGCATCAGAAGCTCTTTCGTCTGGACAGCAAGGGCTTCCCGACCTGTGTCACCGGCGTGCCGCCCGATTATTTCAGTGAGACGGGACAGCTTTGGGGCAATCCGCACTATGCTTGGCGGGAGCACGAAAAAACAGGCTTTGCGTGGTGGCTTTCCCGTATCCAAAAGAATTTGCAGGATGTCGATATCCTTCGCATTGACCATTTCCGCGGCTTTTCCGCCTGCTGGGAGGTCGCATTTGGGGCAGAGAATGCACGCGGCGGCAAATGGGCTTCTGCCCCCGGCGAAGCATTTTTTACCCTGCTGAAAGAAAAGCTCGGCTCTCCCCTCCCTCTCATCGCGGAGGATTTGGGCATCATTACAGATGAGGTTGCCGCCCTGCGCGACTTCGCAGGACTCCCCGGCATGCGGATTTTGCAGTTTGCCTTCGGGCAGGGAAAAAACAACCCCTATCTGCCCCATTGCTACGATAAAAATACCGTTGTCTATACCGGCACGCATGATAATGACACCACAAACGGCTGGTACCAAGCGGCAACAGAGCAGGAAAAGGATCACTACCGCCGCTATCTGAACGTGGACGGCTCCAATGCGGCATGGGATTTTATCCGCCTTGCGCTTTCCTCTCCTGCGGATACCGCCATTTTGCCCCTACAGGATGTGCTTTCCCTCGGCACAGAGCACCGCATGAATATTCCCGGCACAACAAGGGGCAATTGGGGCTTCACCTTCTCCTTCGATTGGTGGCAGGAGGGCTTTTCCGAAGGACTGCGTTATCTTTCCGCCCTTTTCGGCAGAAATGAGCAGACAGAAAAAGCAGCGGAGGAAACCGACGAATTTCTTCGTTAAGTTGCTTTTCCCCTTCCTTTGTGCTACAGTAATAAGATGTAAAAATATGTGCAAAAACCTTTTCTGAAAGGGAGGAAAAATATATGTGTGGCTTTTGCGGCTTTACCGGGCAGATTGCTTCGCCCGAGGAAATTCTGGAATCAATGAAAAATAAAATCATCCACAGAGGGCCTGACAGTGACGGTTCCCATCTGGATGACGGCATTGCCATGGGCTTTCGCCGTCTCAGCTTTGTGGATCTGGAGGGCGGCAGTCAGCCCATTTATAACGAAACAAGAGATATGGTTATCACCTTCAACGGCGAGATTTATAACCATAGAGAATTAAGAGAGGAACTCGAAGCCAAGGGGCACGTCATGGGCAGCCGTGCCGATACCGAGGTGCTGATTCACGGCTACGAGGAATGGGGCGAGGAACTTCTGCAAAAGCTGCGCGGGATGTTTGCCTTCGTTATCTGGGACAAGAAAAACAAATCCATCTTCGGCGCAAGAGACTTTTTCGGCATCAAGCCCTTTTATTACACCATTGCCAACGGCAATCTGATTTACGGCTCCGAAATCAAGGCAATTCTGGCGCACCCCGATGTCAAAAAAGAGGTCAATCCCATTGCACTGGAAAATTATCTGACCTTCCAGTACAGCGTTCTGGAGGAAACCTTCTTCAAAGGCATTTTCAAGCTGATGCCTGCGCATTGCTTCACCTTCAAGGACGGCAAAATGGATATCAAACGCTATTGGGAGCCTGTGTTTGAGGCAGACCACAGCAAATCTCTGGAGGAATATGTGGATGAAATCGATGCAGCTATGCAGGATTCCATCAAGGCGCATAAGGTTGCGGATGTCGAGGTCGGCTCCTTCCTTTCCAGCGGCGTGGACAGCTCCTATGTTGCTGCCTGCTTCCATGGAGACAAGACCTTTACCGTCGGCTTTGATTACGAAAAATATAACGAAATCGACTATGCGAAGGCATTGTCCGAAAAAATCAAAATTGATAACTACAGCAAGCTGATTTCCAAAAAGGAATACTGGGATTCCATCCCCACCGTGCAGTATCACATGGACGAGCCTTTGGCGGATGCCTCTGCCATTGCACTTTATTTCGTCACAAAAACCGCATCGGAGCAGGTAAAGACCTGCATGAGCGGCGAGGGCGCAGATGAGCTGTTCGGCGGCTATAATATCTACCGCGAGCCGCATGACCTGCTTCCCCTGACACGCCTGCCCCGTCCCATCCGTAAGGGTCTGGGTGCCATGGCGCAGAAGCTGCCGAAAATGAAGGGCAAAAACTACCTCATCCGCGGCAGCAAGGATTTGCAGGAACGCTTTATCGGCAACGCCTTCATGCTCAATGAGGCAGAACGCGAGCGCATCCTCAAGCACCCTACGGGCAAATACCCCCATACCGCGCTGACAAAGCCCTTCTACGATAAGGCGAAGGACCTGGATGATGTCACCAAAATGCAGTATATCGACATTCATTTCTGGCTGATTGGGGATATTCTTCTGAAAGCCGATAAAATGAGCATGGCGAACTCCCTTGAGGTGCGTGTGCCTTTTCTGGACAGAGTTGTGTTCGATGTAGCGCGTAAGGTTCCGACAGAATACAAGGTCAATAAGGAAAATACGAAATTTGCCATGCGGCAGGCGGCACACCGCTATCTGCCCGATATGGTCGCAGAAAAGAAAAAGCTCGGGTTCCCCGTTCCCATCCGCATCTGGCTGAGAGAGGAAAATTACTATAACATGGTAAAGGAAGCCTTCCATAGCCCTGCGGCAGAGGAATTCTTCAAGGTGGACGAAATCATGAAATATCTGGACGAGCATAAGGCAGGGAAGGCGGATAACAGCCGTAAAATCTGGACAATCTATATGTTCCTCGTTTGGCATAAGCAATTTTTTGGTTAAGGCAAAAACAAAAAAGACCGATTTCTCAATGAGATTTCGGTCTTTCTTTTTATGCCTGTTTTCTTCTAAATATTTCCTTCCAGTTCAGCACCGAAAGCAGCACCGCGCCAAACACAATCAATCCCCCGATCAGCACGCGCGTGGTAAAGGGATCGCCATACAGCACCACGCCGCAGAAATACCCAATCACCGATTCCATGGAAAGCAGCACCGCCGAATGGGTATCGGAAGTATATCTCTGCGCAATATTCTGTAGGGTATACGCCCCAACCGTATTCACAATCATCAGATATGCCATCGCACCCACACCGACAAGCGGATACGCCTGCGGCATTTCCCCCAGAATCAGCATTGTGATAAGGGAAAGTCCTCCTGCCGTCAGATATTGATAAAAGGACATTGCCAGAGGGCTCACCTTCTTCGCACAAATCCCCGTTGCCACAATCAGAAACGAATACACCAGTGCAAACAGCAGTGAAAGTGCATCCCCCAATTCCACACGCAGGGAGCCGCTCAGAGAAATCAGCCCAATTCCGAAAAGCGCCATTGCCCCTGCGGCAAAAGCCTTATTCTGTGGACGCTTGCGCAGCACAAGCCACGAAATAAACGGCACAATTATCACATACGTTGTCACCAGAAATGCCTGCTTTGAGGGCGTTGTGTAGCGCAGCGCAATAATCTGCAGCGGCTGTGCCAGAAAGAGCAGTCCGCCCAGAATCATTCCTGCCTTGATATCCTCTTTCGTACTGCTCTTTACTGCGCGGCGAAACAGAAGTCCCATCCAGACCGCCGCTCCCAGAAACCGCACCGTCATAATCCAAAAGGTCGGGAACGCCTTTGCCGCCATATCCCCTGCGACAAAGCCCATCCCCCAGAAGGTCGCCGCCAGCAAAAGCGCAAAATCCGCCAGCAGCATTTTTTTCTTCTCGTCCATCTCTTTGCCTCTTTCTAATAGGAAAAAAGGTGTAACCCTATCATTGGGATTACACCTTAGCTTCTTCATACTGCCTTCTTCGCCTGCGGCGAAGGCACAGTGTTATTTTTTAGAACTTCAAATCATCCATATCCGCGGAACCAATCGGCACTGTTGCGCCGCAGCCGGGACAAGGGATTTCCGTCTGCATCTCCATGGTCTGTTCATCTACATCGAGCTCCTGTCCACACGAAGGGCAGTTAAAGGAATAGAAGAAAATGGGCTCATCTGTTTCGTCCAAATCCTCATCCTCCATCACGAGGTCCTCATCATCCATGAAGGTTTCCAGCATGAAAGCCATGTCATCCAGAACATCCAGAATCCCATGGAAAATCTTTCCTTCCTTGCTCTCGGCAGGAAAATCACTTCCATCACAAAGACCTCTCAGATAGGTAATCTTCTTTTCAAAATATTCCATTTGTCATAGCCTCCAAATCAAATGCAAGTGTCTGTTCAGAATTATTCTTTGGATCTGCCCAGATATTCGCCTGTTCTTGTATCAATCTGAACCTTTTCGCCGGATTCGATGAACAGAGGAACCTGAATAACCAGACCTGTTTCAACAGTAGCAGGCTTCAGCGCGCCCTGTGCTGTGTTGCCTGCGAAGCCGGGCTCTGTATCTGTGATAACCAAATCTACGAACTGAGGTGCTTCTACCAGGAAGGGAGCGCCTTTGTAGAACTTAATGGTTGCTTCATCATTTTCTCTCAGATATTTCAGTGCTTCTTCTACCTGATCATGGTGCAGAGGAATCTGGTCGAAGGTATCGTTGTCCATGAAGTAGTACAGCTCACCATCATTATACAGATACTGCATCTTCTTTGTTTCGATGTGTGCCTTGGGGAATTTATCGTTGGGGTTGAACGCTTCTTCTCTTGTAGCACCTGTCAGAATATTTTTGTATTTTGTTCTTACGAAGGGAGAGCCTTTCCCGGGCTTAACGTGCTGGAAGTCCAGAATTACATGGGGCTCACCGTTCATTTCAAAAGTAATGCCTTTTCTAAATTCACCTGCAGAAATCATGATATTTCCTCCTCAAATTATTTATCATTTTTATAAATCCAAAATCGATGTTTATTCTATCGTTCCAAAAATAAACATATCCTTCTATATTCTAATAGATGAAGCTGCATTTTTCAATAAAAAATTAAAAAAACAATGCTTATTTCCCGTATTTCTTGAAATAAACCTTCATCACCTGACGCTCTGCACCGCGTTTTACCTTTGTAATGAGCTGATCCCGATTGCAGATGGGCGCGGTCATGATGCAGAGCAGTCCGCCCCGATGTCCACACCACATGTCCGTAAAGACCTGATCGCCGACCATGGCAGTGGTTTTGGGTGTTGTCCCCATGATTTCCATTGCCCGATTCAGCTTCTTGATGCCGGGCTTGCCTCCCTTATGGATTGCCAGCGCACCAAGCCTGCGGTTAAACAGCTGCACACGCTCCTTGGTATTATTGGACAAAATGCAGAGCTTAAATCCCTCTTTTCGCAAAAAAGCAAACAGCTCCACAATTTCCTCATCCGGTTCTGCTACATCGAAGGGCGCAACAGTGTTGTCAATATCGAACACCAGGCCGCGGATGCCCAGCTTTTTCAGATCCTCCAAGGGCAGCTCAAATACAGATTTCACATAAATATCCGGAAAAAAACGTTCCAGTAGTGCCATAGATTACTCTCCTTCTCTGCCTGCTTTCCAGTAGGCGTTTTCATCAATATCCCCCAAACGCTCGCCGCTGAGATAGCGAATCATCACATCATCCACCTCGCCAAGCACCCCATAGGTCAGCTCAATTCGCTTTGCCCGCAGGATATTGCGGGCGGAGGAACGGATGTTGCCACAGATAACGGCGTTGATATCCTGCTCTGTCAGAAAATCCGCAATGGCGGTTTTCCCAAGTGGAACAACCTCCTTTTTCTTCACCAGCTCGATTTCTATTTCATAAATCGTAAATTCCGCCGCACGGCTGTACTGCGGATCGATTCTGTTGTTTTTTGTGGGAATTGCAACACGCATCAAAAATCCCCCTTTCTTGCCATATTTTATTATTTTATCTTTTTTCGCCTATGTTTGTCAATTTCTTTGCGTATTTTCGTAAAACATTGTACAATACTATGGAAGAAAGCCGTTTTTACGGTACGAAAGGAGCTTGTTCAAATGGATGAAAGAATCAAAACATTAGCATATAACCTCGTGCATTTTTCCTGCAAACTGGAAAAGGGCGAAAAGGTCTGGATTTCCTGCAACGGCGTGCATCCGCTGCCGCTGGTAAAGCAGATTATCAAGGAGACCTACAGGGTGGGTGCAATCCCCTTTGTAAAAATGATGACAAACTCTCTGGAACGGGAGCTGCTTCTGGGTGCAACCGAGGAGCAGCAGAAAATCATGGCAGAGGTGGACTGCCGCCTGATGGAGCAGATGGATGCCTTCATCGGTGTGCGTGGCGAGGACAACCTGACGGAGCAGTATGATGTGCCGACAGAAAAAATCGATATCCAGAACCGTTTGTATGATGACCCTGTGCATCATCAGATTCGTGTGCCACATACAAAATGGGTGGTGCTGCGTTATCCCACAAACGCCATGGCGCAGTCCGCCAAGACCTCCTTGGAGGATTTCGAGGATTTCTATTTTAATGTATGCAATCTGGATTACGGCAAAATGGGCGATGCCATGGAGCATCTGGTGGAATTGATGAACAAAACAGACCGCGTGCGTCTGGTGGCAAGGGATACGGATATTTCCTTCTCCATCAAGGATATTCCTGCCATCAAGTGTGCCGGCGGCTGCAATATCCCCGACGGCGAGGTTTATACCGCACCGGTACGCGATTCCATCAACGGTGTGATTACCTATAATACCCCCTCCGAATACAACGGCTTTACCTTTGAAAATGTACGCCTGACCTTCAAGGACGGGAAAATCGTGGACTGCGACGGGAACGACAAGGAGCGTCTGGAAAAGGTATTCAACACGGACGAGGGCGCAAGATATGTGGGCGAATTTGCCATTGGCGTAAACCCCTATATCACAAAGCCCATGAACAACATTCTTTTCGATGAAAAGATTGCCGGCTCTATCCATTTCACCCCCGGCAACTGCTACGAGGATGCCCCCAACGGCAATAAATCCGCAATCCACTGGGATTTGGTGCTGATTATGACACCCGAATACGGCGGCGGCGAAATCTGGTTTGATGATGTGCTGATTCGCAAGGACGGCAGATTCCTTCTGCCCGAGCTGGAATGCCTAAACCCCGAAAATCTGAAATAAGGCAAATGAAAAAGGATACCCGAAACACCATGCTTCAGGTATCCTTTTTTTAATCTTTGATTTTAAATCTGACTTTTATTTTAAAATCCTTATAAAAATTCTCAATATCATAAAATACTCCCATGATTTTATCAAGAAAATATTCTCTTATGTCCTTTGGCAGCTGATATGCCCCTCGAATGATAACAGCAGTCGTCGTTTCCGGCTTCCAGGAACCGATATAATCACACCCCATATCCCAGAGTGCATCCAGATTTTCTCCATAAAAGTCGGGAAAATGAAATGTATCTCTAATCCTCCAATGTACTTCCGTAATAGATTTACAGCCTGTAAAATCCAAAACAATCTGTCTTTCTTCCATTTTATTCCTCTCACTCGACTTTTATTTTCTGCTCCGATTGCTTTCCATGTTTTCCAGTTTACACTTTTCATACGATAAAAACAATCCTCTCCTTTCAAAAAAAGCACACAGGAAACAAAGCGTTTCAGCTTTTCCCGTAGAAAAGGAAATTTTTAAATTCCTTCTCACTGTATCCATTGACAGAAAAGAGGGAAATATAGTAGAATGAAATTTATTAGAACAAGAGCAATGAAAAGGAGAGTAGGCGGCAACGCTATGCCACAGAGAGCCTCGACAAGCTGAAAAGAGGCGCAGGAGCAACCGCTGAAGATGGCCTTGGAGCTTCGCACCGAATATCCCCTGGATTATAAGGCTGCGACGGGCGCGCCCGTTATTGCGCAGGAGTCCTCGGACTTCATGAGGTTTTTTCCGCGAGGGGAAAACGAAGTAAGGTGGTAACACGGCAAAACGCCCGTCCTTTCAAAAGAAGGACGGGTTTTTTATTGGCAAAAAGCCTTACGGATGGTTTGGTTTTTACTTATTATAATGAAAACAATAAAAAGGAGAGATACTTGTGGCTAAAGAAAAATTTTATATCACCACTCCCATTTACTACCCCAGTGATAAGCTGCACATCGGTCATTCCTACTGCACAGTAGCGACAGACACCATGGCACGCTACAAAAGACTGCGTGGGTATGACGTAATGTTCCTGACAGGGACGGACGAACACGGGCAGAAAATCGAAAGAATCGCAACCGCACAGAACATGACCCCCAAGCAGTACACCGATAAGGTGGTTGCAGGTATTAAGGAGCTGTGGAAGCTGATGGAAATTTCCTATGACAGATTCATCCGCACCACAGACGATTACCATGTGAAAGCCGTACAGAAAATCTTCAAGCAGCTGTATGATCAGGGAGATATCTACAAATCCGCTTATGAGGGCTGGTACTGTACCCCCTGCGAATCCTTCTTCACAGAAACACAGCTGAAGGACGGCAAATGCCCCGACTGCGGACGTGACGTAGAACTTCTGAAGGAAGAAAGCTATTTCTTCCGCCTTTCCAAATACGGCGACAGAATCATCAAATATTATGAAGAAAATCCCGAATTCCTGCAGCCCAACACACGCCAGAATGAAATGATTGCAAACTTCCTGAAGCCCGGTCTGGAGGACTTAGCGGTTTCCCGTACCTCCTTTAAATGGGGCGTACCTGTAGACTTTGACCCCAAGCATATTGTATATGTTTGGGTTGATGCACTTTCCAACTATATTACCGCTCTTGGCTACGGCAGCGACAACGATGCGGACTACAAAAAATACTGGCCTGCGGATGTGCATGTTGTCGGCAAGGAAATCGTGCGTTTCCATGCAATTATCTGGCCTGCCATGCTGATGGCACTGAATATTCCTCTGCCTAAGAAGGTATTCGGTCACGGCTGGCTGGTTATCAACGGCGGCAAAATGTCCAAATCCGTCGGGAACGTGGTTGATCCCGTTGTTCTGGTGGAAAAATACGGCGTGGATGCCATCCGTTACTTCCTGCTGAGAGAAATCGCTTTCGGGCAGGACGGCAACTTCACAAACGAAGCACTGATTCAGCGCATCAATTCCGATTTGGCAAACGATCTGGGCAACCTCGTTTCCAGAACCGTTGGCATGATTGAAAAATACTTCGGCGGCAAGCTGCCCGCAGACAGAACCGAAACTGCTTTTGATGCAGACCTCAAGGCAATGGCTGCGGCAACCGTTCCCAAGGTAGAGGAAAAGATGGACAACATGCTTTTCTCCGATGCTTTAATTGAAATCTGGAACCTGATTCGCCGCACCAATAAATATATCGACGAAACACAGCCCTGGGTGCTGTGCAAGGATGAAGCAAAGAAGGCAGAGCTTGCAAATGCTCTCTACAATGTTGCGGAAAGCATTCGTATCATCTCCATTTTGATTCAGCCCTTCATGCCCCTGACCCCTGCAAAAATCTGGGCACAGCTGAACATCACAGAAGGCGCGCTGACCGATTGGGAAAGCACAAAGACATGGGGTCTGCTGCCTGCGGAGCTGACTGTTACAAAGGGCGAAACCCTTTTCCCTCGTATTGATATGAAGAAGGAGCTGGAATCTCTGGAGGCTGCCATCAAGGCGGCACAGGCTACCTCCCTTGCAAATCAGGCAAAAAAGGAGGAGCCCAAGAAAGAGGCACCCGAGGAGGAATATCCTGCCGAAATCACGATTGACGATTTCTGCAAGGTACAGCTGAAGGTCGGCGAGGTCATCGAAAGCAAGGAAGTACCCAAATCCAAAAAGCTGCTGCGCAACGTGGTAAAATTCGGCGAGGAGGAAAGAGTCATCTTCTCCGGCATTAAGGACACCTATGCCCCCGGTGAGCTGGTTGGCAAGCGCGTTGTGGTTGCCTACAACCTCAAGCCCAGAAAAATGATGGGCGAAATGAGCTACGGCATGATTCTGTGTGCGGAAGACAAGGACGGCAAGCTGTCTATCCTCACTACAGATGATAAGGACTTTGAAAGCGGCAGCAGCATCAGCTAATTATGAATTATTTTGATTCTCACGCACATTATGACGACAAGAGATTCAAGCAAGACAGAGAGGAGCTCCTGCGGGAGCTTCTTCCTTCTTGCGGGGTAAGCAATGTCATCAATGTCGGCTGTGATGTGAAAAGCTCCGAAATGAGCATCCATCTGGCTGAAAAATATGACTACATCTACGCTGCCGTCGGCGTACACCCCCATGAGCTCTATGATATGTCCTCGCAGACGATTGCGAAGCTGAAAAAGCTAAGCGAGCATAAAAAGGTCGTTGCCATCGGGGAAATCGGTCTGGATTATTATTATGATACCCACCCGAAGGAATTACAGCGCTTCTGGTTCCGTCAGCAGCTCAGACTGGCGGAGGAAACCAATCTGCCTGTTATCATTCATTCCAGAGATGCGTCACAGGAAACCTTTGATATCATCAAGGCATCCTCTGTGCGCCGCGGCTCTATCCACTGCTATTCCGGCTCTGCCCAGATGGCACAGGATTATGTGAAGATGGGCTTTTCCATCGGCGTTGGCGGCGTGGTGACGTTCTCCAATGCAAAAAAGCTGGTGGAAACCGTTGCGGCAATCCCTATGGAAAGCATCCTCATTGAAACGGATTGTCCGTACCTCGCACCCAATCCGAACCGCGGCAAAAGAAACGACTCCACAAACCTGAAATATGTGGTCGAAAAAATTGCGGAAATCAAAAATCTGCCCCCCGAAACGGTCGCAGAAATTTCCGAAAAAAACGCGAAATCTTTATTTTTTAAATAATTTTTCAAAAAAAATTTTCGACAGAATCCTTAAAAATCCGAAACTCTCGAAAACCTTGTAAAATCAAGGTTTTCGAGAGTTTTTCTTTGCAAAATGATTGCAGATTTTCGCTATTTCTTTTAATAATAATTGCAATATTTTTTAAAAAAGGTTGCGTAATTGTTACAAATGTGTTAATATATGCAACGTAGAAAGAATAAGATATATCAGAAGAACGATATGTCTTTTATTTTTTGCAGTCAATCAAAAAGCGTAAACATTATGCGGAAGTGACGACTCCCCGTGTAAATAGACTGCGACTGTCCCCCATTCACGGACAGGTCAAGGCATAATCTAATGTCTATCATCGAATAACTACAGGAAACGAAATCCCCTGCCATCCCACAAAAACGGCAGTACGGCTCGTTCAAGGAGGTAAAAATGAAAACACATCTTAGAGTATTTGCTATCGTAGTATTTATATTGGTAATCGGCTGCGGAACAGCATCTGCTTACAGCAAATCCGAATCTATGCAATCTGTAGTCATCAATATGGATGGCGCACCCCGAATGGTTTCCACCGATAAGGAAACCGTAGGTGAACTGCTGGAGGATCTGGCGGACACTATTGACACCGAATTCTATCTGGAGGACGCAAAGGAAAGCGACCCCATCGAAGCAATGATGACACTTTCTCTGACATCCGTCACAGAAAAAACAGTCGCAACCACAGAAGCGATTGCTTACAAAACAGTAGAACGCACAAACAGCTCCCTGAAAGCCGGCGAAAGCCGCGTGGTGCAGGAGGGCAAGGAAGGCGTTGCATCTGTCATCAAAAAAGAAATCTACCACGGCAGCGAGCTGGTGGATACACAGTTTGTTGAGAAAAAGGTAGTCACAGCAGCACAGGATAAAATCGTTGAGGTTGGCCCCAAGAACGTCGTAAACGGCATGAGCTACTCCAAAGCCATCAGCGCAAAGGTAACTGCTTATACCCCCTATGACGCAGGCTGCACAGGCATCACAGCTACCGGCACAAAGGCAGGCTACGGCACTGTTGCTGTTGACCCTCGTGTGATTCCCCTTGGCTCCAAGGTTTATATCCCCGGCTACGGCACAGCGATTGCCGCAGATACCGGCGGTGCAATTAAGGGCAACCGTGTAGACGTTTGCTACGGCTCCAAATCCGAGGCTTACGGATGGGGTGTCAGAAATGCAACCGTTTATGTTCTGAAATAAAAGAGAGCGCAAAGAGTAAATCCAACCGGATTTACTCTTTTTTATTTGCCCGTATATTTTTCAAAATAAAAAGAGAATTTTTTATCAAATAGAGTCTTGTCTTTTTTCAAAAGGAATACTATAATATATCCATCCCCTCCCCCAGGGGGTGGGGGTGCTTAAGAGAGAGGAGAGAGACATATGCAGGCAGATAAAAAAAAGGTAAGCACGCTGCTGAAAACCGCCAGAGGGCAGATTGACGGCATCCTCAACATGATTGAGGAGGATCGCTACTGCATTGATATTTCCCATCAGCTGATGGCAACCATGGCGATTCTCAATAAAGCCAATAAGGAAGTGCTTTCCGCACATCTGAAAACCTGCGTCCGCAATGCCGAAACGGCTGCGGAACGGGATGAAAAAATTGATGAGTTAATTGAAATTATGGGTAAAGTAATCAAATAAGAATTTTTTTATATTCAAAAGAAAAAGGAGGTGCTCCCCTTTGAAACAAAAATTTGACGTAACCGGGATGACCTGCTCCGCCTGCTCTGCTCATGTGGAAAAGGCAGTCGGCAAGCTGGAGGGGATTCAGACTGTAAACGTAAATCTGCTGCAGAACAGCATGGTCGTGGAATATGACGATACTGCCCTCTCAGCAGATGACATTATCAATGCCGTAAAAAGCGGCGGCTATGGTGCAAGCGTGCAGGGCGCAACCAACAGCGCCACACAGGAGCCGCCCAAAAACGTAGCATTAGAGGAAATGAAGGTTATGAAGAAGCGTCTGATTTCTTCCTTCTGCTTTCTGATTCCTCTGTTCTATGTTTCCATGGGGCACATGGTCGGTGCGCCCCTGCCCTCGATTCTTCTGGGGCATGAAAATATGATGATTTTTGCATTGACACAGCTTTTGCTGGCAACGCCCGTTTTAATCATCAATAAGAAATTTTTCGTTGTCGGCTTTCAGGCGCTTTGGCACAGAGCTCCCAACATGGACTCTCTGGTAGCGCTCGGCTCTGCCGCATCCTATATCTACAGCATCTTTGCGATTTACGCCATGGCGTATTATATGGGGCATGGTGACCTTATGACGGCGCACCATTATGCCATGGAGCTATATCTGGAGGGCGCGGCAATGATTCTGACGCTGATTACTGTCGGGAAATACATGGAGACACGCTCCAAGGGCAAAACCTCCGAAGCAATCAGCAAGCTGATGGATCTGGCACCCAAGATGGCAACCGTCATGAAGGATGGCAAGGAAGTTGAAATTCCCGTGGAGCAGGTTGCCGTTGGGGATATCATCGTGGTGCGCCCCGGGCAGAGTATCCCCGTAGACGGCAAAATCGTCGAAGGCTCCTCCGCCGTGGATGAAAGCGCGATTACAGGCGAATCCATCCCCGTGGATAAACAGGTTGGCGACAGCGTCATTGGCGCAACCGTCAATAAAAGCGGTTTCTTCCGTATGGAAGCAACCCATATCGGCAGTGATACTACCCTTTCCCATATCATCACCTTAGTTGAGGAAGCGAGTGCCTCTAAGGCCCCCATTGCCAAGCTGGCAGATCAGGTCAGCGGCATTTTCGTCCCGACCGTCATCACGATTGCCATTATCGCAACGGTCGTGTGGATGCTTGTCGGTCAGCCCTTCTCCTTTGCCCTTTCGATTGGTATTGCAGTTCTGGTGATCTCCTGCCCCTGCGCATTGGGTCTGGCAACGCCTACGGCAATCATGGTCGGCACAGGCAAGGGTGCGGAATACGGGATTCTGGTAAAATCCGCAGAAAGTCTGGAAATTGCACATAAAATTGATACCGTTGTTCTGGATAAAACAGGCACGCTGACAGAGGGTCATCCCGTTGTGACGGATGTTCTGCCTGCGCCCGGTGTGCTGAAAAATCCCTTCCTGCGTGCGGCAGCTTCCATTGAGGCACTCTCTGAACACCCTCTCGCCGAAGCTGTGATGAATTATGCCAAGGAGAAGGAAATTGTGCCACAGAAGGCAGAAAACCTCTCAGCGACCGCAGGACAGGGCATTGAAGCGGATGTGAATGGCAAGCATATCCTAGGCGGCAATCTGAAAATGATGCAGGAAAGAAAAATCGACCTCGGAGATTTCGCCGAAAAAGCGGCAGAGCTTGCGGAACAGGGCAAAACACCGCTGTTCTTTGCGGAGGGAGAAAAGCTCCTCGGCATCCTCGGTCTGGCTGATCCGCTGAAGCCCACAAGTAAGGAAGCCGTGGACAGCTTTCATCAGATGGGGATTGACGTTGTCATGCTGACAGGGGATAATAAACGTACGGCAAACACCATTGCAAGCCAGCTTGGGATTCAGGCGATTGCGGAGGTTCTGCCGCAGGATAAGGAAATGGAAGTGCGCCGTTTGCAGGAAAGCGGCAAAAAGGTTGCCATGATCGGCGACGGCATTAACGATGCGCCCGCACTGACCCGCGCGGATGTCGGCATTGCCATCGGCGCAGGTACAGATGTTGCCATGGAATCGGCAGATATCGTGCTGATGAAAAGCGACCTTCTGGATGCGGTCACAGCCGTTCAGCTGAGCCACGCAACCATTAAAAATATCAAGCAGAATTTGTTCTGGGCATTCTTCTATAACTGCTGTGGGATTCCCCTTGCGGCAGGCGTGTTCTATTCCGTTCTGGGATGGAAGCTGAACCCGATGTTCGCCGCGGCGGCAATGAGCTTCAGCTCCGCCTTCGTTGTCGGCAATGCCCTCAGATTAAGGCTGTTTACCCCCACCCATCAGGCACATTCCGCCGAAAAAACGGCGCAGGTGATAGAGCAAAAAGACGAGAAAAACATTCCAAATGAGGAGGACGTAAAAATGAAAAAGGTATTGAAAATCGAAGGTATGATGTGCAGCCACTGCACAGGCAGAGTAGACAAGGCGCTGAACGATATGGACGGCGTAAAGGCAACCGTTTCTCTGGAGGGCAAATCCGCAGAGGTAGAGCTGACGAAGGATATCAGCGATGAAGCACTGGTAAAGGCTGTCACTGATGCAGGCTATGAGGTTGTAGATATTCAGTAAAAAAATATGGCTGTTTCTATTCCCAAACGGATAGAGACAGCCATTTTTTATTTGCAATGCAGTTACTGCTTTTTCTTTTTCTCTCTTTCTTACAACCGCTTTTCATAATATCTCATAAAGGCAATCCCCAGAAGATACTGCAATACCCACAGCAGGCACAGCACCCCTGTCACCCACCATTCCACACGCAGGAGGGCAAACAGAAAGCTGACCGCAATCAGTACGAAAAACATCACCTGATATGCCTTATGCCCTGCCATCTGCCGCAGAAGCACCTTCCGCTCATCCGTCCGATTGATGCGCGCCACCGTTTCTTTTTCTTCATATTCCGCCTGATGCTCCGGTTTTTTATAATAAAAATATTCTCTCAGACGCAAAAAACCGATTACTGCCCATGCTATTCCCCATGAACGCAGAATATTCGCATAATAGCTGTCCTTCACAAATACGGATACCGCAACAAATATGACCCCTGCCGCCAACAGAAAACCGCCTTTTCTTCTGTCTCTCATTCCGTTCCCTCCTCATAAATAAAAATATCCTCAATCGCCATGCCGAAATAGCGCGCAATCTTAAATGCCAACAGGATAGACGGGTTATATCTCCCGTTTTCCAGAGAACCTATGGTCTGACGCGAAACCTCCAATGCTCGCGCCAACTCCTCCTGTCGGATGCCGCGCTCCTTTCGGATTTCCTCCAATCTGTTTTTCATTTCGTTTTCCTCCAGAATGTAAAGCTTACTTTCCATCAGTATATTCCCTTCGCTTTCAAATGTCAAGCAAACTTTCCATTTTTGCATTAAAAAACTCTCCGCAGGAAATTTCGTAACAAAATCTCCCACAGAGAGCCTAAATTTACTGATGATTCTTCAAATATTCGTTTAATAATGCTTCCATCTCCGCCATGGTCTCCGCATAATTCAGCTTGCCGCGCAGCTCCGCTGCACCGGGCAGTCCCTTCATATACCATGCCATGTGCTTGCGCATTTCCCGAATCCCGATATATTCGCCCTTATAGGCAATCAGCATCTGAGAATGGCGCAGGGCCTTCTCTACGCGCTCCTGTGTGGTCGGTTCGGGCAGAAGCTCCCCCGTTTTGAGATAATGCAGAATCCGCTTGAAAATCCAAGGGTTGCCCTGCGCACCTCGCCCAACCATGATGGCATCGCAGCCTGTATGCTCCAACAGATTTTTCGCATCCTGCGGTGTGAAGATATCGCCGTTACCAATGACGGGAATCTGCACCGCCGCCTTGACCTCTCGGATAATATCCCAATCCGCCTTGCCGCTGTAATACTGCTCTCTGGTTCTGCCATGCACTGCCACCGCGGACGCGCCGTTTGCCTCGGCAATCTTCGCAATCTCCACCGCGTTGATGTGTTCCTCATCAAAGCCCTTACGGAACTTAATCGTCACAGGCTTTTTCTGGCTTTCCACCAGGGAACGCACGATTTTTCCGACCAATTCCGGCGTTTTCATCAGACACGAGCCTTCCCCGTTTTTCACGATTTTCGGCGCAGGGCATCCCATGTTCACATCAATGATATCAATGGGATACTCCTCGATTTTCTTCGCCATTGCCCCCAAAATCTCCGGATCGGAGCCGAACAGCTGCACCGCAACCGGGCGTTCCTTCGGGTCAACCTCAAGCAGCTCTGTTGTGTTTTTATTATCATATAAAATCCCTTTTGCGCTCACCATTTCGGAATACACCAGACCGCAGCCCATCTCCTTGCAGAGGATGCGGAAGGGCAAATCCGTCACGCCTGCCATGGGCGCAAGGAATACATTATTTTCCAGCGTTACATTTCCGATTTTCATAACCGTCACCTTCCTTCTTTTTCAAGCTTTCCATGAAAGAAAAAACAGGCAAAACACCTGTTTTTTGACTTATCATTTATTTTTTTCGTATAAAATACGCAGACCCTTCAGCGTCAATACGGGGTCAAGCACATCAAAAATTTCGCCCTTGGGGTCAATCACCCTTGCCAAACCACCTGTCGCAATGACCTTCATATTCGGCAGATTCAGCTTTTCCTTCAGCTGCTCGATGATATATTTCGTCTGCCCGATATGCCCAAGCACCAAGCCTGCCTGAAAGCTATCCACCGTGTTTTTCGCAATAATGGTCTTCGGTGCCTTAATCTCGATTTTCGGCAGCTGTGCCGCCTTCTGATACAAAGCCTCTGCGCAGGAGGAAATGCCGGGCGTGATAAAGCCTGTGATAAATTCGCTTTTTTCATTGATGACATCAAAGGTGTTTGCTGTGCCGTAATCAATGACAATGGCAGGGCCGCCGTAAATCTCATTTGCCGCCACAAGGTCAACGATACGGTCAGAGCCGACGGATTTCGGATCATCCCGTTTAATCACAATCCCCGTTTTCATCCCAACGCCGACAATCATCGGTTCGATATTGAAATATTTGCGAATCCCCTGCGTGAGAGAATACATAATATCGGGGACAACAGAGGAAATGATAACCGCCTCGACCTTCCCTGCATCTATCCCTGCCGCATCAAAGAGACCATGAATAAAAATGCCGGTTTCATCTGCTGTGCGATTGCCGCCGGTTGTCATTCTCCAACACTTTACCAATTTTTCTTTTTTATATAAGCCCAAAACAAAGTTGGTGTTTCCAACATCGATTACCAAAAGCATCTGCTTTCCTCCTAATTGACCGAAAAAGCCGGTAATGCTTTTTCATTATCGTTTGTTCCTATTCTTCCCGTAAATCAGCCGCAGTCCATGCAAGGAAAGAACAGGGTCATAGACATCAAAAATGCCCTTTTCCTCCTCATAAATCACCTTGCCCAAGCCGCCTGTGGCAATGACCTTCATATTGGGGCAGTTGAAATGCTCCTTGATTCTCTGAATGATATACTTTGCCTCGCCGATATGCCCGACCACCAAGCCTGCCTGCATGCTCTCTACGGTGTTTTTCGTAATCACGCTTTCAGGGTTCACAATTTCAAACTTCGGCAGATTTGCCGCCCTTTGATACAGAGCGTCTGCACAGGTTTGCAGTCCGGGTGCCGTTATGCCTGTCAAAAATTCGCCCTTCTCACTGACAACATCAAATGTGGTTGCGGTTTCATAATCCACCACGATGGCAGGGCCGCCATACAGCTCATACGCCGCCACAAGGTTGACAATGCGGTCTGTCCCCATTTCCTTCGGGTTTTCCATCCGCAGGTTGATACCTGTTTTCAGACCGGCACGCACCACAATCGGGTCTTTTTTCAAGAATTTTTTAATGCCATTGAGTGTGGAATACATCACATCCGGCACAACAGAGGAAACAATGATTGCCTCAATATCACCTACAGAAACATCAGAATATGCAAACAGGCTGCAAATCAGAAGCCCTGTTTCATCCGCAGTGCGTCCGCTTTTCGTAGAGAGCCGCCAGTTCGCCACAAGGTTCTCCCCATTAAATACGCCCAAAACCATATTTGTATTGCTCACATCAATTACCAATAACATAAAACCTTCTCCTATTCGGAATTTTATATGAAGAACAGCGCAGGAAATCCATCCTGCGCCGTATGCATTTACATTTTCTTATTTATGTAAAACTTATGCTTCCTTTTTCGTATACAATGCTCTGTTGACTGCCTTGGAAACAATACCGCCGACAATACAGCTGGAGGGCATTTCCAATGCGCCGTTCACGCCGACAAACGCAACCACGAACATCAGAGGATTCAGACCGCCCAATGTTTCATTGATACCCTGAATAAATTCTGTATTCCAGTAGCAAATAAGCAGCACGCCCATGAAGAACAATGTATTCAGAAATGCCGCAAAAAAGCCGCCGACAAAATAGCAGACTGTTTTCTTTTTATCCACCTTCTGCGCCGCTTTAAAAATCACACCTGTCAGAAAGCCCATCAGCACACGGGTGGGGATGCAAAGCAGGAACGCATAGATCGGGTTAATGTTAAACAGCATCGTGCTGAACGCAGAGGAGCCTGTCACCGCCTGATAAAAGCTGGTTGCGCCGAAAATCAGCCCCAGCCATGCCCCTGCCTTAGGGCCCATCAGCATCGCGCCGATTGCAACGGGAACCATCATCAGAGAAATATCTAACCCGAAGGTATGGAAATATCCCAAGGGGGTTACGCTCATCAGAAGCAGTACCCCTGTCAGAAGGCCCAATGTGGTCAGTTCTCTTGCGGACATTTTACTTTTCTTTTCTGTTTGTGTGTTTGCTGTTTCGCTCATTTGAAAAGCTCCTTTCATTCTCATTCTCGCAGGATACAAGATGACTTGGAATCATATTTTTCTGTGCCTTACGGCAAGGGGTGTTTCTATGCCTGCCCGAAACGGGTCATGCTATTTCCCCTTTTCTCCGCCGTTGATACACAACCAAATCCATTATAACAGCAACTGCGGATTTTACAATATTTTTTTTGATTTTCTTGTTATTTTTTACACAATCTTATAAGGTTTTCCCCTCTGCTGCCGCTCTGCGCATCAATTCCTCCTTCGCAGGTGCGCCCTCTTTTGTGCAAAAAAGCACATACCACAGCTCCATCGCACGGAACAACTCCAACTCTTCCTTTTGCAGGCGTTTGATTTCCAGTTCTGCACCGATTTCGTCAAAATCAAAATCACCCTCATGCTTTATAGTCTCAAAATACACATCGCCGTTGTCATCAAAGCCTACCAGAAAAGTGCAGTTCAGCTTTTCTGCCATATAAACGCAGATGCGCTTCAAATCCTCTTTAATCGTATCGGGCAGGAATTTAAATTCCTCCTCCATAAAATATTTCTGCTCTTTATTATTGGCCGCCGCCAGAATTTTCTTTGCCATAATGCCTCTCCTTTTTCTCTCGAAGAAAAAGGCCTGCAGTACGGGACGCACTCCAGACCTTCGTTTGCCTTGCTTCTTATTTTGTGCCTTTTTTGTTTACACGGCTCAGGAATTTATCCAGCTCGATGATGGCACGGCCATGTGTGCCTTCGCAGATTTTATCCACTTCGTCATACGCCTTTACAGAGTAGGTCAGCATCTTGCCCTTCACCTCTGTCACCTCTGTTACCACGCGCACCTTCATGCCAACGGGTGTTGCGGCAAGGTGTGCAAGATCGAAGGTTGTGCCTACGGTTTCCCAGCCTTCCGGCAGGAAAGGAGCAACTGTGCCGATTGCTGTGCCTTCAATCCAGGAAATCAATCTGGGGGATGCGAATACAGGCACCTTATCATTGCCGAAATGAGATGCGGTATCGCCTTCCTCTACGATAAATTCCTTTTCAAATGTCATACCGGGTACGATGTTTTTGAATTCCATAATCCTTAGTTCTCCTCTCTGTTTTCCGCTGTTTCTGTGGGCTGCTCCGCCTCATTTGCAATGCCCAGAACCTCGTTGCGTACCTTCTGGTCAAACAAAGAGCGGAATTCGTCCCCTGTTACCTTTTCCTTTTCTACTAAGAGCTTTGCGGTTGCATGGAGCATTTCCATGTTCTCCTGCAAGAGGCGCTTTGCCTCCCGATAAGCGTCTGTCACAATACGGTTAACCTCCTGATCGATGGTTGCCGCTACGCCTTCGCCGTAATTTCTTGCATGTCCCCAGTCTCTGCCGATAAAGACCTCATCATTATCGCCGCCGAACTGGATGGGCCCAAGCAGCTCGCTCATGCCGTATTTTGTTACCATATCTCTTGCCATGGATGTCGCACGTTCAATATCATTGGATGCACCGGTGGTGATATCCTTGATTACAAGTTCTTCTGCCGCACGACCGCCCAGAAGGCTGATGATTTCCTGTTCCATCATCATTTTTGTCATATACATTCTGTCCTCGCCGGGCAGTGGCATGGTATAGCCACCTGCCATCCCCGTAGGAATGATGGAAATGCTGTGGACAGGGTCAAACTCGCTCAGCACCTCAAAAAGGATGGCATGACCGCCCTCATGGTATGCTGTGATGTATTTTTCCTTTTCGGAAATGACTCTTGTTTTCTTTTCCGTCCCGACACCGATTTTAATCAGTGCCTTCTGGATTTCTTCCATATCAATTTTCTTCTTGCCGTCTCTGGCGGTCAGCAGCGCCGCTTCATTCAAAAGGTTTGCCAGATCCGCACCGGTGAAGCCTGCAGTTGTCTGCGCAACCACCTTCAAATCCACCTCAGATGCCATAGGCTTGCCCTTTGCATGCACGCGCAGGATGGCCTCTCTGCCCTTTACATCGGGTCTGCCGACATAAACCTGTCTGTCAAAACGACCGGGTCTGAGCAGTGCCGGGTCAAGGATATCTGCACGGTTGGTTGCCGCAATGATAATAACGCTTTCGTTGATGCCGAAGCCGTCCATCTCAACCAACAGCTGGTTCAATGTCTGCTCGCGTTCATCGTGTCCGCCGCCAAGACCTGCACCTCTGCGTCTGCCGACAGCATCAATTTCGTCGATAAATACAATACTGGGGGCGTTTTTCTTCGCCTGTTCAAACAAATCCCTTACACGGGATGCACCGACACCGACAAACATTTCCACGAAGTCGGAACCGGAAATGCTGAAAAAGGGTACGCCTGCCTCGCCGGCAACTGCCTTTGCCAGCAATGTTTTACCGGTACCCGGAGGGCCCACCAGCAGCACACCCTTCGGGATGCGCGCACCTAACTCCGTAAATTTCTTGGGTGCCTTCAGGAATTCTACCAATTCCTCCAGCTCACCCTTTTCCTCGTCACAGCCTGCCACGTTGTCAAAGGTAACATTGCTTTCCCCGTCAACGCTCATTTTTGCCTTGCTCTTGCCGAAGTTGTTCATCTTTCCGCCGCCGCCCTGCATACGGTTGAACAGCAGAATAAAGATAATAATCATCACAATCATCATGATGAGAGAGGGTACCACCTGAGAAAGCATGCTTTCTCTCTGCAAATCCCCAACGTCAATCTTTACGTCATTTGTCAGGGCTTTTTCATCCAGCACCTGCTGCAATACGGATATACTCGGCACATCCACACGAATGACACTGCCGTCCTTCAGCGTTGCCTCCGCTGTACCGTAGTCTCCGACCTCTGTTCTTCTGGAAACCTCCACAGAAGCCACGTTATTTTCGTCCAGTTCCTTCAACAGGTCGCTGTAGACATATTCCTCCTGTGCCGCATCATTGCGCTGCGGAAGAATCTGTGGGCCTGTATACGCCAGTGCCGCTAAAATAACCACAAAAATCAGCACATAAATTCCGATTGGTTTAAGATATTTGTTCAAGAGCGTTCCTCCTTATTCTCGTTTCTTTCTCCATCTCCGTTTTTCTGTTCCAAATACAGAGACCATATCAAGATATAATTCTAGCATACTTTCCGGAGAAACGCAACGCAGGATTTCAACGGACAGGCTGAAAAAAATCGTCTTTTTTGCAAAAAAGTTCTTACTATTACAGGAAAAAAGAAAAACAGAGGGCTTCAAGGCACTTGCCACCTGTCGAAGCTCCTCTGTTTATTCCTCTGTCTGAATATAAAACAAAACCCTGTTTTGTCTTATCTGTATTTTTTCTTCATCCGAATATCATCCCCGAAGAATTTCAGCGTGGTATATTCCCCAATCAGGCGGCTCATCACGCGGTCGGAATACTGCTCCATCAGCGCACGATAATCCAGATTGGTAGAAATCACAACAGGGCGTTTTCTCAGCTTTCTGTCATTGACAATGCGGAACAGCTCCGAGGCGGTAAACATCGTTGCAAATTCCGTCCCAAGGTCATCAATAATCAGCAGATCCGCATCCAGAATTTCACTGTCCCAATCGAAGGGCTCTTCCTCCTCCTTATTGCGAAAGCGCATATCCTCCAGCTGCTTGAAAAGCTGCCCTGCCGTCAGATAAAGCACCGTTTTTCCATGCTCCAGAACCTCCTTCGCAATACAGTTGCACAGGAAGGTTTTCCCTCTGCCTGCGCCGCCGTAAAGCAAGAGATTTTCCCCCTCCGGATGTTCCGCAAATTCCATCGCCTTTTTCAGATTGCGCTGTGCATTTTCCTTGGGCGAAATGCCCTCCGCAGGCACAACCTCTGTATCAAAGAGACGCAAATCGAAGGTATCGAAATTTTCCAGCTTAATCACATCGCGTACATTGGACTGGTCATACAGCCTGTCCATCAGCCTGCGCCGCATGCAGGTGCAGGGCGTACCTTCGATATAGCCTGTATCCCTGCATTTCTCACATGCGTATTCCAGCTTCAGCAAAGAGGGAGAAAGGCAGTTTTTCGCCAGAAGTGCCATCCGCTCGTCCTGTAAGACCTGCTGCTTCTGTTTCATTTCCGTCATTGCTTTTTCCCGTTCCTCCGGATGCAGCAGCACCAGCTTTGCCGTAGAAACACCAACCATGGAAAGCGTCTCCTCTATTTCTGCCAGACGCGGAAAGCGCGCATACAGGCTTTCCTTCCGTTCTCGCAGCTCCGCCGCCTTACGCGTCCGCAGGGCATCATATTCCCGCAGGACTTCCTTGTAAATCTGTGTTTTCGTTGCCAATTTTCTCCCCCCAATCTATTTTATCTGTTTTTACCATTTTTCTCTCTGTTCCCGTTCCAGTCTCTCCAGCTCCGCAAAATCCCATTCGCTCTGCGTATAATTGATGAAACGATTCTGCTTCTGTGCGCGCTGTGGCTTTTCTGCGGTCTGTGCGGTCGGTGTATTCTGCGCCTTTTTCGCCGCAAAGGCGGCATCCTGCGCCTGCACATCCGCAACAGAGGACACGCCCGCCTTTTTCCAATTTTCCAGAATACGGTCGGCGTATGCAAAGGATGCCTTTCCCGTCTGCATGACCGTTCTTTCACAGGCAAGCTTCACCACATCCAACGGCAGCTTATATTCCTGCAACCATTTTTTCATATAGGCTTCCTCCGCTGCCACGGGCATCCGATTCTGCCCAAACGCCTGCAAAATAGAGCGGTAGCCGGTTTTCCGCAGCTCAATATATTCCGCTGCCTTTTCCACGGTATTCACGCCTTCCTCTGCCCAGCCGATAGCAACCTTTTCAATATAGCGCATGCCCGTATGCCCGCTTGCGGTACAATAGGAAAGCAGCAGCTCGATGACCTCCATCGGCAGACCAAGCCAATCATAAAAGCTGAACAACAGGCTCATATCCTGCTGCGAAAGCATTTTCCCCAGCTTTTTCTGCGCGGAATCAAATAATTTTCTGACCTTATCATTTTTTATGTAAAGTGCCAATTCCCTCGGAGAATAATCGGGGCGCGCCGAGGAAGTCAATGCAGGTCTTTGCGGCTCCTGCCGCTGCTCCTCCTGCAAATATCCCTTGCCCTTCCAATAGCCCCAGGCATAGAGGACATCTGTTTCTGTGGCTTTCAGCCGTTCAGCCACCTTCTTCGCATCCTGCCCGACGGCTAATGTCATCAGATAAACCGACACATATAAGGGAGGTGCCTGCGGCAGCTCGGTTTCTATGAAGCTTTTACTTAAACGAATTTCTTCCGCCATGCGGCTTTCCTCCTTTCCTATCGGAATCTGTTATTTTCTGAACCTTTATTATACTATATTTCCTTTTAAAAAAATAGGTACGCGGGCAGAAAAAATCTCCCTGTTTTGGAAACAGGGAGAAAATCGTCTGAGCCATTATTTATCATCATGGTCTTGCTTATTTCTGATATGGGCATTGAAATAATAAATGATGAAGCACAGCACAATCACCGTCAGCGCCATAACCACAATCGTACCGGAATCCTTAAAGCTGATAAAGATTGCCAGAAGCCCCAACAGCAGGCTGATGGTATACATAATCAATACCGCCTGTCTCTGGCTGAAGCCATGGTCAATCAGCTTATGATGCAGATGTCCTCTGTCCGCCTGCATGATGGGCTGATTTTTCGCCATACGGCGCAGCATTGCACAAATCGTATCAAACACAGGCAGTCCAACACAAAGCACGCTCACAATCAGCGCAAGCAGGGCATAGCCCTTGAATACGCCGAGGATACTCGTTACCGCAAGCACAAAGCCAAGGAACGTAGAGCCTGTATCACCCATAAAGATTTCCGCAGGGTTGAAGTTTCTGGGAAGGAAGCCCAGACAAGCCCCTGCCAGTGCCGCCGTTAAGCCAACCGCCGTTGTGCTGCCTGTCATAATGCAGAGCACCATCAGGCTCATTGCCGCAATGGAGGTAACCCCTGCCGCCAGACCATCCAAACCGTCAATCAGATTTACCGCGTTCGTCACGCCGACAATCCAGACAAGCGTGATGGGGATACTAAATTTCTGCAAATATGCCGTTACGGGCCAAAGCACCACCTGAATCCGTGTGCCGGAAAAAATGACAATCAGCGCCGCCAGAATCTGCACGCAGAATTTCAGCTTTGCCGGCAGATTTTTCATATCATCCACTACGCCCAAGCCTGCAATCAGCAGTGCGCCAACCAAAAAGCCTGCAAATTGTCTGCTGTCCATGCTTTTATCAAAATAATTCACCATCAGCACCGTAATTGTAAAGCCAAGCACGATGGCTACCCCGCCCATACGGGGCATTGGTTTTTTATGCACACCTCTGTCCTTCGGATAATCGATTGCGCCGCATTTGACGGAAAGCCATTTTGCGAAGGGTGTCGTCACCAGAGTGATGGCGAAGGCACAAGCAAAGGCAGCAATATATAATAACCAGTTATGTTCTACCAAAATCAATCTCTCCTCCCGGGAGTGGTTTTACTTCGTACCGAAGATACGGTCGCCTGCGTCCCCCAGACCGGGTACGATATATCCATGCTCATTCAGACTGCCGTCATCATACGCCGCTGCATAAATATCCACATCGGGATGATTCTTCTGCAAACGCTCCACGCCCTCTGTTGCTGCCAGAATACACAGGAAAATAATATTTTTTACCCCTCTTGCCTTCAGAAAGCCGATTGCCGCATCTGCGGAACCGCCCGTTGCCAGCATAGGGTCTGTCAGAAATACGGTACGTTCTTCAATATCCAGAGGCAGCTTGCAGTAATATTCCACAGGCTCCAGTGTGGTTTCATCACGATACAAACCGATATGCCCGATTTTTGCCGCAGGCAGCAGGTTCAAAAGCCCATCTGTCATGCCAAGCCCTGCGCGCAGAATAGGAACCATCGCAAGCTTGGTATCAATGGTTTTGCAGGTTGCGGTCGCGATGGGTGTTTTTACCTGTACTTCCTTCAAGGGCAGATCTCTGGTTGCTTCATACAGAAGCAGAGAGGCTACCTCGCCGATAATCTCACGAAATTCCTTTGTGCCGGTCTGTTCATCTCTGAGCATTGCCATTTTGGTATGAATCAGAGGATGCTCGGATACAAATAATTTACTCATGCTTCTTCCCTCTCAATCTTCGATTTGTTTAATTCTTCTGATGTGACGCTCGTCATTGGAAAACGGTGTTTCCAGGAACGCCTTTACAATCTCCAGTGCCAGACCGGGCCCTGTTACTCGTGCGCCCAGCGCCAGAATATTTGCATCATTATGCTCTCTGGTTGCCTTTGCGGAGAACACATCGCCGCACAATGCACAGCGGATACCCTTTACCTTATTTGCCGCAATGGAAATACCGATGCCCGTGCCGCAAATCAGGATACCCTTTTCACATTCGCCTTCGGCAACTGCGTGTGCAACCTTTTTTGCATATTCGGGATAATCTACAGAGGCTTCGGAGTAGGTGCCGAAGTTCTTAAATGCAATTTTATTATCCTCCAGATATTTGATGACTTCCTTCATCAGGGGGTAACCGCCATGATCACAGCCCAATGCCAACATATCAAACACTCCTTTTTTTCTTCTCTATTCCGCTTCTAATACCCGATAGCCTGCCGCCTTGTTCAGACGGTTCATAATCGCCATTCCCTCGCCTTTTTCGGAAAAGACCTCGGAATAAACCACATCCACCCCCAGAAAATCAAATTTCCGCAGGGTTTTGAAAAGGTTCGCGCCGATTTCTTCGGGTTTTGCTCTGCTGCCCAGAGAAAGAATGATATCCGCATGATATAGCGTCTTTGTTTCCTCCGTTGCCATCACGCCGACCTTTTTGCCTGCCGCACGTTCCGCCGCCGCAAGCGCGTTAATCCTTTCTGCAACAGCCTTCTGTTCTCCCTTCACCAGAAAAACCTCTGCCTTGGGAGAATAATGCGTATATTTCATCCCCGGTGCTTTTGGTTTAAAATCCGCCGTGGGCTTGTGCAGGATTGCCGGATCAATTTCTACCTGCCCGACAACCTCCTCTATCATTTCCTTTGTCACCGCACCGGGACGCAGAATCATGGGGATTTCGTCCGAAACATCCACAATCGTGGATTCCAGTCCCCATTCTGCCGCTCCGCCGTCCACAATCATATCTATCTTCCCATTCAGATCATACTCCACATGGGAGGCTCTGGTGGGGCTTGGCTTGCCTGAGGAATTGGCGCTCGGTGCCGCAATGGGCAGACCTGCCGCGCGGATAATCGCCCTCGCAACGGGGTGATTCGGAAAACGCACCGCTACGGTATCCAGACCGCCGGTTGCCTTCGCAGGGACAATATCCTTCTTCTTGAAAATCATCGTCAGCGGGCCGGGCCAGAAGGCATCCATCAACGCCTTTGCCTGCGGGGAAACCTCCGCAACAATGCGGTCTAATTCTTCTATTTCGGAAATATGCAGGATTAAGGGGTTGTCCGAAGGCCGCCCCTTCGCAAGATATATTTTTTCACAGGCTGCGCTGTCCAAGCCATTTCCGCCCAGACCGTAAACGGTTTCTGTAGGAAAAGCCACCAGACCGCCCTCCTGCAAAATTTTTGCAGCCGTCTGAATGACTTCTGCGGATGACGCTTGGCGCAGGTCAACCTTTGCCACAATCGTCTTCATAGCCTTACGCGTTTCTGCCGCAGCATTTTTTATATTTTTTACCGGAACCGCAGGGGCAGGGATCGTTACGACCGATTTTTTCGCCCTTTACGATGGTTTTGGATTTCTTCTGTTCCAGTGCAAAATGCTTTCTGGTTTCTGCGTCATAAATACCGTCCCACTGGGGCAGGTTGGACAGATGCTCTGCCTTATATTCAATCATCAGCTTATACAGCTTCTCAAAATCAATATTGATGCAAACCTTTGTGTCCTCTGCCAGAGTCTCCATATCAAAGGGTTCTTCCAGAGATGCGTTCAGACCGTCGATAAATGCAACAATCATTTCTGCTGTCATATCGAAACGTGCAGCCAGCTCCGCAATCGTGCCTTCCAGCTTTGTTACCTTTTCGCCGAGGATATATTCATAGATTTTCTGTTCCTTGGGCAGATATTCCTCCCAAACCGCTTCAATGCTGCGGCCTTCCTGAGAAAATGCCTTCTTCATCCAATCTTCATACAAGCTCATTTATTGTCTCTCCTTTTGTTCTTCTTATTTTTGTACAAATTACTCCATTCTTTCAAATAATACTATGATTTACCCCTATTTGCAACAGAAAATGCAGATTTGCCCGCGTTTTTCCCATGCAGAAGGGCGTTTGCACAACCAAACGCCCCCGAATTTTTCTGTTATGTTTTTGTTATTGTGCATGATAATTTTCAAAGGTAATGCTTTCGATGGTAATATCCTCCACAGGCTTATCGTTTTCATTTGTTTCTGCCGCCGCGATGGCATCCACCACATCCAGACCCTCAAAGACCTGCCCGAAAATGGTATAGGGATTGCCGAAAACATATTCCAGATGTGCCGCGCCGCCGACCTCTTTGTAGTGCTCCAGAACAGAATCGGGGAACAGCTGACTGAAGGTATAATACTTCCCGTCCGTCAGGGTTACACCAAGCTCCTCGCCTTCGTTATTATCGCGGGCATCCCGCAGTGCGGTCAGCGCCTCCTCTACAACGTCCTTTGCCTGTACGATAAAGAACTGACTGCCGTTTGTATTCGCACCGGAATTTGCCATGGCAACCGCACCTCTGTAATAATGCAGCTTCGGGGAAATTTCATCCTCGAAGGCTTCGCCCCAGCAGCTTTCGCCGCCTGTGCCGTCGCCCTTAGGGTCGCCCGTCTGCACCATGAAGTCCTCAATCACACGATGAAAAAGCAGCCCGTTATAATAGCCCTTCTTTGCCAGTGTTTTGAAGTTTTCCACTGCCTTAGGTGCTTCTTCGGGGAAAAAGCGCATCTTCACAACCCCCTTGGATGTAGTAATCACGGCGATTTCCTCGCCCTCCTCAGGCATCTGCGCCTGTAAAATTTCCGTGGTATCTACCGTTCCCTTTTCTGCCGTTTTATTGCTATCGTCCTTCGCTTCCTCTTTGCCGCAGCCTGCCGCACAAACTGCCAGAACTGCCGCCAACGCCAACGCAAGGTATCTTTTCTTCATTTTCATTTCCTCCGTTTTCTTTTTCCTAACGTCCATTTTAGTCCATCCGTCTTTGGAGTGTCAATTCAGAAATTCTTAAGATTGCATTAACATTTTCGCTGTTTCTTGCCAAAATCAGCGCATCAGTGCTTTAATCTGCGTCATCACAGCTGCAACGCCGTCCCCCGCAAGGCTTTTTTCCATTGCCACAACATATTTTTCCTTATTTTCATACAAAGCAAAAATCTCTTTTTTCATCGTTTCTGCCGTCATTTCATCCTCATCCAGCACGCGCGCAAAGCCCTGCTTTTCAAAGGAGGCCGCATTGAGAATCTGATCGCCGCGGCTCGCCCTTGCGCTCAGAGGGATGAGCAGGCTCGGCTTTTTCAGTGCCAAAAATTCCGAAATGGAGTTGCTCCCTGCGCGGGAAACCACAAAATCCGCTGCCGCGAATAAATCATTCAGCCCATCGGAAACATATTCAAACTGCTTATAGTCTGTTCTGTTTTGCAGACCTTCATCCAGATTTCCCTTGCCGCAAAGATGGATGATATCAAACGTTTTTGTCAGTTCAGGCAGGATTTCACGCAGGCAGTCATTCAGCTTGACCGCCCCCAGAGAGCCGCCCATCATCAGCAGAACAGGCTTTTCGCCGCTGAAGCCGCAAGCGGACAGACCTTTTTCTCTCTCCCCCTCGAATAATTCCTTACGGATGGGTGTCCCCGTATGCACGCCCTTACCCTTCGGCACATACTGCAGGGTTTCGGGGAAGGTAGCACAAATCACCCTTGCGGACGGCATAGCAATCTTATTCGCCAGACCGGGGGTAATGTCCGATTCATGGATGATAACGGGAATGTGGTTCTTCTTTGCTCCCAGCACAACGGGAACCGCCACAAAGCCACCCTTGGAAAATACCAAATCCGGCTTTAATTTCTTTAACAGACGCTTTGCTTCGCTGATGCCCTTCAGCACCTTGAATACATCCTTGAGGTTCTCCTTGGAAAGATAACGGCGCAGTTTCCCTGTGGAAATGCCATAATAGGGGATACCCTCCGCCTCAATCAGCGTGCGCTCAATGCCATTCTGAGAGCCGATATAAATGACCTCATAGCCTTCCTGCTTCAGATATGGCAGCAATGCCAGATTCGGGGTCACATGCCCGGCTGTGCCGCCGCCCGTCAATACGATTTTCTTGCTCATTTTTTATACCCACCTTTTCAGAGTTTCTCGATTCCTTTTCCTCATTCTAACACAAAACCCTGCCGCATACCATCCTTATTTCCCTGCCAAAAGGCAAGAAGGACAGCCCTTTTGCATAGGATGATAGAAAAAGCAAAAGGAGACAAATATGTATCCATACAACCGAAATACACAGCTATATCATTCCCGTGCAAAGGAAACGCAGGCGGAAAAGCCCTCTCTGCTTGCGCAGGATAAGCGTCTGGAGGAACTGCTTTTCCTCGCCCGTACAGAAGCAACGGAAACCGCCCGAAAATTTGAGACCCTTCTTGACCGTGCAGAGCTTTCAGAGGCGGGACAGATTCTCCGCACCATGTATCTGGACGGAAAGAAGCATCTGCGGCTTTTGCAGGAGGTCGGCTTTCTCATTTTCGGCACAACGCCACAGGAAAACGAAGCCTGCGAAACAGAAGAAGCCACAGAAGCCACCGATACCTGCGCCCTTCTGGAGGAACTGCTGCTTGCCGAAATGGATGATATTTCATTCTATCGTGCTCTGCTCTTTGCCATGACGGAAGCAGACCTCCGGAACGCCTTTTTTGAAATCCTGACGGATAAGCAGAATCATGCCGTTGCCCTTTCCCATCTGTATGCAAAATACTTTGGCTAAACCCCTGTAAATTCTCATTTTTTCGTGTTATGATAGAGGAAAATTACACCAAAGAAAGGAAGATACCTATGAGCGACTGTATTTTTTGCAAAATCATTGCAGGAGAAATTCCTTCTGCAACCATATACGAAAATGATGAATTTAAGGTAATTCTGGACAGATTTCCTTCCGGCGAGGGGCATGCACTGATCCTGCCCAAAAACCATGTGCCAAATGTCTTTGAAATCGACCCTGCGCAGGCAGGCAGAGCGTATGCATTGGCGGCAAAGCTGGCAAGAGCCATGAAGGAAGTGCTTGGCTTCACCGATATGAATATCCTGCAGAATAACGGCCCCATTGCCGGACAGACCGTGTTCCATTTTCATATCCACCTGATTCCCAGACGCGAGGGTGACGGCATCAATGTGACATGGGCCCCCGGCGAACCTACAGATGAGCAGATTGCGGCAGTACAGGCAAAGCTGACAAATCTTATCTAAGCTGACAAACAAAAAGGACATCGGAAAATCCGATGTCCTTTTGCTTTGCACGGAAGGGTTTGGGAAACGAAGCGTTTCCCGACCGGAATCCGCAGAGGGGGCTTTGCCCACTCGAGGAAAACTGTGCGTTTCAAGGTTTACCGATGGAACGCATCAGTTTATTCTTCTGTCCAAACAAGTTGAAAACCTGTTTTCAACTTAGCGCTCAGCGCTTTAATCTTCAATCTTGAAAGCAACCTGTTCCGCAGAATGGGGCTTTTTCAGCTTCTTTGTATTATGTTCATTTGCCTTTTCCAGATTTTTATTTGCGCTTGCCAACATCAGCTTGATACGGTTCAGCTGGTTGACCTCACTTGCACCGGGGTCATAGTCAATCGCAACCACGTTGGACATGGGGTACTGCTTGCGCAGCTCCTTGATGACACCCTTGCCAACAACATGGTTCGGCAGACAACCGAAGGGCTGTGTGCAGACGATATTCGGCACACCGCTATGAATCAGTTCAATCATTTCCGCTGTCAGGAACCAACCCTCGCCCGTCTGGTTGCAGAGGGAAACAATCTTTTCCGCCTCCTTGCCAAGGCTTCTGATGTTTTCGGGCTTATCAAAGCGTTTGCTCTTTTCCAGTGCATCCATCATAGGCTTCTGATACCATTCGATGACCTTTGCCACCAGATTCCCGACAATGCGCGCCTTTCTGCTGCCGCCCAGATATTTTTCCTTCTGCACCTGATTATGACAGCAATACAGCGCAAAGGTCAGCAAATCGGGTACAACCGCTTCTGCGCCTTCGCGTTCCAGAAGGTTGACCAGATCGTTATTTGCAGTAGGGTGGAATTTTACCAGAATTTCCCCAACCACGCCGACTCTGGGCTTCTTGATATCCAGCAAAGGCAGCTCCTCAAATTCCCTGATAATGTTGCGGATATTTTCAGAGTACGTTCTTCTGTCCGCCTTGAGCAGGTCTTTTTTCAGCTTTTCTACCCATTTTTCATGCAGGGCATTTGCAGATCCCTTTACCTTTTCATAGGGTCTGGTGCGGTACAGCACACGCATGAACAAATCGCCGTATACAATCGCCTGCAATGCGCGATGCAGCAGGGCGGGCTCATATTTAAAGCCGGGGTTCTTTTCCAGCCCCGCAGGGTTGATGGAGATAACGGGAATATTGGGCATACCCATATTTTCCAGTGCCTTACGGATAAAGGCAATATAGTTTGTTGCACGACAGCCGCCGCCCGTCTGGGTGATGAGAAGCGCCGTACGGTTCAAGTCATACTTACCGGAAAGCAGCGCATTCAGCAGCTGCCCGATAGAAATGAGTGCAGGATAGCAGGCATCATTATTGACATATTTCAACCCTGTTTCAATGGCATGCTTATCCATTGCCGCCATTACTTCGATTTTATACCCTGCCTGACGGAATGCAGGCTCCAGAAGCTCGAAATGAATGGGCGACATCTGCGGACAAATGATGGTATATTCCTTCTTCATTTCCTTTGTGAAAAGCACGCGGTGCAGGGAGGCATCCCCTTCCTTAATCTGCACATGCTTTTCCTTTCTGTCCTCAATCGCCGCAATCAGGGAGCGGATACGAATACGCGCCGCACCAAGGTTATTTACCTCATCAATCTTCAAGGCAGTATAAATCTTGCCGGCGGCTGTCAGAATCGATTTCACCTCATCGGTTGTTACGGCATCCAGACCGCAGCCAAAGGAGTTCAGCTGTACAAATTCGATATCCTTCTGCTTCTTTACAAATGCCGCCGCTTCATACAATCTGGAATGATACGTCCACTGGTCACGCACAACGGTGGGACGTTCCACATGTCCCAGATGCGCCACGCTGTCCTCCGTCAGAACGGCAATGCGGTAGCCTGCAATCAGTTCGGGAATCCCGTGGTTGATTTCAGGGTCTGCATGGTAGGGTCTGCCTGCCAGAACAATACCTGTCATGTTATTCTCACGGATATATTTCAGCGTTTCCTCGCCTTTTTTGCGCATATCTCTGCGGAAATTGCCCCATTCCTTCCAGCCGGCTTCCACTGCCGCCTTAATCTCCTTGGCATCACAGCCCATGGGTACAAATTCCTCCTGCATACGCTTGATGACGGTTTCAATTTTATCCAGCGCAAGGAAGGGATTCATGAATTTGATATTCTTTTCTCGCAAATCCTCCACGTTGTTTTTGATATTTTCATTATAGGATGCCACAATAGGGCAGTTATAGTTATTATCCGCCGCGGCGCTGTCCCGTCTTTCGTAAACCACACCGGGATAGAAGATAAAATCAACGCCTGCGTTAATCAGCCACATGATATGCCCATGCACCAGCTTTGCAGGGTAGCAGACGGATTCACTGGGGATGGATTCCATGCCCATCTCAAACACTGCCTTGGAGGAGAAGGGAGAAAGCACAACCCTGTATCCCAGCTTGGTAAAGAAGGTATACCAGAAGGGATAATCCTCAAACATATTCAGCACGCGAGGGATACCGACTGTTCCCTTCGTTGCCTGCTCTGCCGTCAAGGGTTCATAATCGAACAGTCTATGGCGTTTATAATCATACAGGTTAGGTGCAGGGTTCTCAATTTTTTCCTTGCCCAGACCTCTTTCGCAGCGATTGCCTGTGATGAAGCGTCTGCCGCCGCTGAACAGATTGACCGTCAGCAGGCAGTGGTTGGTGCAGCCTTGACATCTTGCCATATTGGAATGTACTTCCAATGCGTTCATTTCATCGCGGCTAATGAGTGTGGTCTGATAGCCTGCGGTGTATTTATCTCTGGCAATCAGCCCTGCGCCGAAGGCCCCCATGATGCCTGCGATATCGGGACGGACTGCCTCTCTGCCGCTGATCATTTCAAAGCTTTTCAGCACCGCATCATTGTAGAAGGTACCGCCCTGTACAACCATGGATTTCCCCATTGCCTTCGGGTCGGAAATCTTGATTACCTTAAGCAGTGCGTTTTTGATAACGGAATACGCCAGACCTGCGGAGATATCCGCAACCTCTGCGCCCTCCTTCTGTGCCTGCTTCACGCGGGAATTCATAAATACCGTACATCTGGAGCCAAGGTCGATGGGCTGCTTTGCAAACAGCGCAGCCTTTGCGAAATCCACAACGGTATAATTCAGAGATTTTGCGAAGGTTTCGATGAAGGAGCCGCAACCGGAGGAGCATGCCTCATTCAGCAGAACACTGTCGATGACATTATCCTTAATGCGGATACATTTCATATCCTGTCCGCCGATGTCCAGAATAAAGTCCACATCAGGCTTGAAGAACTGCGCCGCCTTATAATGTGCAACAGTTTCAATATAGCCAAGGTCAATCATCAGGGCTTCCTTAATCAGCCCTTCGCCATAGCCCGTCACGCAGGAATTGCGAATCACAACATCCTCAGGCATCATATCATACATTTCATTCAGGCTTTTCATAACCACGTTCAGCGGATTGCCCTCATTGCCTGCATAGAAGGAATAGAGCAAATCGCCATCCTTAGAAACCAGAGCCACCTTTGTTGTAGTAGAACCTGCATCTACGCCAAGGAAGGCATCCCCATGATAATTCGACAGGGGCACGCGTCTTACCTTATCTCTGTCATGGCGTTCCTTGAAAGCGGCATAATCCGCTTCATCCTTAAACAACGGCTCCATACGGGAAACCTCTGCCGTCAGCTCCACGCCGTTATCCAGCTTATGCAGCAATGTATCAAAATCCAGCTCTGCTTCGCCCTTATTGGAAACGGCTGTGCCGTAAGCGGCGAACAGATGGGAATTTTCAGGAATAATCGTTGTTTCATCCGTCAGCTTCAGTGTTTCAATGAAACGCAGGCGCAGCTCGGAAAGGAAATGCAGCGGGCCGCCTAGGAAGGCAACATGTCCGCGGATAGGCTTGCCGCATGCCAGCCCTGCGATAGTCTGATTGACAACCGCCTGAAAAATAGAAGCCGCCAAATCCTCTTTTTTGGCACCCTCGTTAATCAGGGGCTGAATATCCGTCTTTGCGAATACACCACAACGGGATGCAATAGGATAAATTACCTTATATCCCTTTGCCAGCTCATTCAGTCCTGTTGCATCTGTCTGCAAAAGACTTGCCATCTGGTCGATAAAGGAGCCTGTACCACCGGCACAAACACCGTTCATTCTCTGCTCTATGTTGCCGCCTTCAAAATAGATAATCTTGGCATCCTCGCCGCCAAGCTCAATGGCAACATCTGTCTGGGGTGCGGTTGCTTCTACGGCATTTGCTGTCGCAACCACCTCCTGAATGAATTCCACACCAATCGCCTTTGCCAGAGCAACGCCACCGCTGCCGGTAATCATGGCAGAGAAAATGGCATTGCCGATTTCCTCCTTCGCTTCCTTCAGGATATCCTTTACTGTTTTTTTGATTTCCGAAAAATGTCTTCTGTATCTGCTGAAGGCAATTTTGTTTTCCTCATCGGCAAGTACAACTTTAACGGTCGTAGAGCCGATATCGATTCCCATTTTATATGTAGTATCGTTTTTATGAGACTGCACTTGTCACACCTCCGTCTTCATAATTCTGCATCTTTGCAGTGGAAATTTCCTTCCACATCTGATATTGAATTTTTGTATATTTTTCTTCCTCATCAATCGTTTCATCCAGCACACGGAGAGCTAAAATGCCATCCTGCATGGCTAAAATCATGGTTACATAGTTTTCCAGATCTATGCTTTTGAGGATTTCTCCTCTTTTCTGTCCTCTTTCCAGAATTCCATAGAGCAATCTGCTCTTCTTTTTGTTGAATTCCTTAAAATATTCCTCCACCTCCGGAAATTTCTTTCTCCCTTCATAGAGCAGGAAATAGAAATTCCGAAAGGCAATCTTTTTGCCGATTTTTTTCTGATAATTCGCAAAGCGCTGGGGCAGGAAAAACCCCTTCCACAGCAGTTCCGCCGTTGGCGTTTCCGCTCTGCTTTTTTCCCATGCCTGCTGCATTTCCTCTGTCTGACGAGAGAAAAAGGGTCTGATATATTTTTCCACCACCTGCTGATCCAGATCGTCTCGGCTTTTGAAGGAATAGTAAAAACCACCCTTCGTCAGCCCTGCCGCACGAATCAGCTCATTTGTGGAGACCTCGGAAAAACCCTTTTCCAAAAACAACAAAAAAGCAATTTCCAAAATCTCATTTTCTGTTTTCAAATAGGATTCCTCCTTTCTGTTCTCTTTCTTTTTCTCAGATTTTTATGCCTGCGGCTTAACAAAAACTGCCGCCGTCTTCCTTTCACGAAAAAATCAGACCAGTCGGTCTGTACTATTTTATTATATGACTCTGCCCAAAAAATTCAATATTTTTGCCCGTTAAAATCCCGTTAAAGTTGTATACAAACAGGCAAAATAGACACTCGCGGAATGGAAATGCGGCAGTACAAATGCCGATTTGCCAAGGCAAAATGTTGGCATAGGTGCGGGCAAGAAAAAGCAACAGTGCGAAGCACTGTTAACCAAAAAGGGCAGTCACAGAATCCTCTGCAACTGCCCTTTCTTTTTATTCCTTTATTCTGCTTTTGTGACCTCTGCGATTTTTTCCAGCTGATGTGCGATAATCTTATTGCCTGTCTTAATGCAAACCAAATTCACACGATTCAGCCCGATAAATTCCCCAACAATCACATTCTGCTGTATTGTTGTAATCCGAATCTGCATCCCTCTTTTGAATTCCTTGCCCTTGAACGAAAGCACATCGATTGGGAACAGCTCCTTACAGCGGTCAATCGCGCGCTTATCGAAGGTCTGAATCACATAGGTTTTTTCTTTGTTTTTCCCGCTTTCCTTGCGGCGCTGAAAAACGCGGTAAATATAGGTCAGGACATACGCCATCCCTGCCGCAAATAAATACTCTCTCCAGCCTAAAGCAGAAAAGCCTGCCAGCAATCTTTCCATCTGAAAAACCTCCTTTCCGTTGTCCGCCGAAGCGGCAGCAATCGTTATTTTTTCAGAATCTGATAAATCTCTCGTTTAGACACCCCTCTGTCCTTCGCCGCCTGCTTCATGGCATCCTTCTCGCTCATGCCCTCGGCAACGTATTTTGCGACATGTTCTTCTACAGAAATGCTTTCCCAGCCTTCCCGCTCCGCCTGCCGCTGCGCCTCTAAAGAAAAGCCCTCACAAACCAGAACAAATTCGCCCTTCGGGGGATTTTCGGAAAAATACCGCAGATGCTCGCCAATCGTTGCCCTGCGTACCTCCTCAAATTTCTTCGTCAGTTCTCGGACAGCCGCCATTTCTCTGCTTTCGCCGAACAGCTCCGCTAATTCCGCAAGTGTATCCGTCAAGCGATGCGGTGCCTCATAGAAAATCATCGTGCGATGCTCCCGCTCCAGCGTTTTCAAAATGGCTCTCCGCTCCTTTTTATCGGGCGGCAAAAAGCCCTCGAACACAAAGCGTCTGGTATCCATACCGGAAAGCACCAATGCCACCACAGCCGCCGATGCACCGGGCGCAACCGTCACAGGCACACCTGCCGCATAGCAAAGCTTAACCAAATCCGCCCCCGGATCAGAAATGCCGGGCATGCCCGCATCCGTCACCAGTGCGATGCTTTCCCCTGCCAGAAGCCGCTCCACCAAAACAGGCCCCTTTGTGACCTTATTATGCTCATGGTAGCTTGTCATGGGTGTTTTAATCTCGAAATGATTCAGTAGTTTTAAGGTATTGCGCGTATCCTCCGCCGCAATCACATCCACGCGTTCCATCAGCTTGAGCACCCGCAGGGTAATATCCTCCAGATTGCCGATGGGCGTGGCACAAAGATACAATGTTCCTGCCATAGCCTGCCATAAACAAACGCCTTACGCCTGTCCCTTTCCGTAATAAATCTCTACAATTTCCTCGGTATATTCCTGCGGTGCCTGATAAATCACCAGAGGTGCATCCACCTTCACCATGGGCTTGCCGCCCCTTGCCGCCTCCACCAGAACCATGGTCGGCTCCTTATCGGCGTAGGGCTGCACGAAACGAATCCGCTTCGGCTCCAGCCTATACTGCCGCAGAAGCACCATGATATCCGTCAGGCGGTGCGGTCTGTGAATCATATAAAACCGCCCCAGCGGTCGGAGCAGTCGTGCCGCCGCCGCAACCACATCCTCCAAGGAGCATAAAATCTCATGCCTTGCGATTGCCTTTGCCGCAAAGGGGTTCACCAAGCCGCCACCCTCATTCATATAGGGCGGATTGGATGTCACCACATCAAACGAGGATGCCCCGAACAGCTGCACCGCTTCCTTGATATCCCCCTCTTTGATGGAAACCCGTTCCTCCAACTCATTCAAAAGCACACTGCGGTTTGCCATTTCCGCACTCTCCGTCTGGATTTCCAGACCGGTGAAATGCTTTCCTTCTGTTTTTGCCGCCAGAAGAATCGGAATAATGCCTGTGCCTGTGCCTAAATCCAGTACATTCTCGCCCTTTTTTACCTTCGCAAAGCCGCTGAGAATGACTGCATCCACGCCAAAGCAGAAGCGCTTTGGGTCCTGAATAATCAGATGCCCGTCCCGATGCAGATCATCCACTCTCTCATGGGGATGGATAATAATATCATTCCTCATGATGCTTTTCGCCCTCCGGATTCTGCTTGCGCTTCTTCTTGGAGCGAATCAGCTTGATTTCATCCACATGATAGAACCCGATGGTCGGGGGATCGTTCTCCGCCTTTCTGACTGCCGCCTTTACCTGCTGCATCAGCACATTTGTGGTGAGAATTTCACCTGTACCGTCGGGCGTGGAAATAATATCCCCCACGCGGGGCAGCTTTTTATTGAGCTCCTCATAAACATCCTCTTCATATTTCAGGCAGCACATCAATCTGCCGCAGATACCGCTGATTTTTGTAGGGTTAAGGGAAAGATTCTGCTCCTTCGCCATCTTAATGGATACAGGCTGAAAATCTCCCAGAAAGCTTGCACAGCAAAGCGGTCTGCCACAGATGCCGATGCCGTTGAGCATTTTTGCTTCATCCCTTACGCCAATCTGGCGCAGCTCGATACGCATGCGGAATACCGCCGCCAGTTCTTTTACCAGCTCACGGAAATCCACACGCCCGTCAGAGGTGAAATAGAAAATCAGCTTATTTCTGTCAAACGTCATCTCCACATCCACCAGCTTCATATCCAGACCCAGACGGGAGATTTTTTCCAGACAAATCCCAAAAGCCTCTGTTTCCTTCTTATGGTTCTGCTCTACGGATTTTGTATCCTCCTCTGTTGCTCTGCGCATCACCTGCTTCAGCGGCGGAACAATGGCCTCCTCCGGCACAAAGCTGTTGCCCTTGATGACTGTGCCGTATTCAATTCCTCTCGCCGTTTCCACGATAGCGCCGTCTTCCTTTTCCAGTTTGATGCCGGCAGGGTCAAAATAATACATCTTCCCTGCCTTCTTGAACCGAATTCCAACTACTTCTATCATTTACCAGTCTCCTTTAAATCCATCAGCATGACTTCCATCGTCAGCCGAAAATTTGCATTCTGTGCCAGACGCATTCGTGCAGTTCTGACTGCAGCTGCCTTCTTCGCCAGAAGTGCCGCAGGCTCCTTCGCCGCCCGAAAGATGGCATCCTTTTTATCTCTTTGTATGAGGTATCCTTCCTCCCGCAGGCTTTTTGCCGTCAGCAGGTCGCGATACCATAATTCCATAATATCCAGAAAACGCAAATCGTTTTTATAGCCCTCCAGATCCTTCGCAAGCAGATAGGCATCCCCCTCACTCATGGAGGGCAGTGCTTCTAATTTGCCCAAAATATCCTGCCGCATTTCCCGAAAGCCTTCATCCTCGACAAGCTCCAACGCCTGCCCGATTCGCCCTTGGGCATACGCCGAAAGGATATGGCTTTCCTCTGCCAAATGACCTGCCTGCATGAGGTAATCTGCAATCGTTTCCGCCGAAAGCGGACGAATTTTCATCACCACCACACGGGAAAGAATCGTCGGCAGGAATGCCTCTGCACGCTCCGCCAGAAGCAAAAATACCGCATGGGCAGGCGGCTCCTCAAGCGTTTTCAGAAGCGCATTCTGGCTCTGGATATTCAAGGTATCCGCTTTTTCGATGATATAAATTTTCTTTTCATACTGAAACGGCTTTAAATCCACCGTTTCCAGCAGCTGCTCGCGCACATCCTCAATCGTGTAGGTTTTCCCGTTTTTCAACGGCTGAAAATAAATCACGTCGGGGTGGTTGCCATGATTAAAGGCATGGCAGCTTTTGCAGCTGTCACAGGGGCGTTTTTCGCCTTCGCATTGCAGCGCCTTCGCAAAGGTGTTCGCAATCAACCGCTTGCCTGCCCCTGCGCCGCCCAGGAAAAGATAGGCATGGGAGCTTCTTCCGCTCGCGGCAGAACGCCTAAGCTGCTCCACCAAAGGGGTATTCCCTCGGATTTCCTCAAATGTATACAAATCCGCCGCTCCTTTCCTTGGATTTTTCCGGAATCAATATTTGTGGAACTGCGCCACATCCAGTACAAATACCGTTGCACCGCCGACCTTTACCTCAATGGGTGCCAGAATCAGCCCATGCATCGCACCGCAGGAGGAGGGCAGTGTCGCATACTGGGTACGCGCCTTGCTGTTTTCCTCGATGATTTTCAGCGCGCCTTCTACCTTTTCATCCTCCACACCTGTCATAATGGTGGTGTTGCCTGCGCGCAGGAAGCCACCCTTTGTGGAAAGTCTCGTTACCTGAAATTTTGCTTCGTTCAGATGAGAGATTACTTCGCTCGCATCCTCGTCCTGAATAATCGCAATGATGAGTTTCATAAAAACCCCTCCTTATTTTTGTGGCGCAAAGCCAAATACTCTGTCTAACGCTTTTCGGATATCCGCAAAGACAGCCTCGACAGGTCTGTCCGCATCAATATCCGCAATTCTTGTGCTGTTTTCCTTCGCAAGCTGTAAATAGCCTGCATACACCGCTTCATGAAATGCCGCCTTTTCCTGCTCCAGACGGTCAAGCACATGCCCGTCCTGTCGGTTTTTCCGCGTCATCCCCGCCGCAGGGGTGATGTTCAGAAAAATCGTCAGATCCGGCTCCACGCCGCCTGTCGCAATGCGGTTTACCTCTGCCACCATATCCCCAAGACCTCTGCCGAAGCCCTGATAGGCAATGCTGGAATCGGTGAAACGGTCAGAAAGCACCGTCTTTCCTGCCCTGAGTGCAGGAAGAATTTTTTCCTCAACATGCTGTGCGCGCGCCGCCGCATACAGCAGCATTTCCGCACGCCCCGTCAAGTCCCTGTTGGCAGGGTCAAGAATCATCTCTCGGATTTTTTCTGCCATCGGCGTACCGCCCGGCTCTCTGGTCAGAAGGACTTCCTGCCCCATCTCTGTCAGATATGCCTCTATTTTCTGCATCTGTGTGGATTTGCCGCTGCCATCGCCGCCCTCCACGGAAATAAAATAGCCTTTCATCATACACCTCTGCGTAAAAATCATAAAAACCCTTGCCCGCCGCAGGCGCGAACCCGAAAAATGGGTATACGCTTGCTAATTGTATATTATAGCATATCCATCATAAGGACGCAAAGAAATTGCATGGAAATTCCTGCTGCGGCGGCAAAATTTACGACGAAAAATCAGCCCTTCAATCAAGTTGAAGGGCTTGTAAAAAATACGATATTCTATTTTTCCGTTTGCTCTAAATGCTTCAAATGCTCTGTTAAAACTAAATTGATATATTGCGAAAAAGAACGCTGTTGCTCCTCCGATAATTCCTTCACTCTTTTTACAATGTCTTCATCCAGCGTAACGCTGACCTTCTGTTTCAGTGGTCTCATCTTTCCTCACCTCTAACCAAACAATACTACAGGATAATCCACTCTGTCAATTCTCTGGCCGAAGGGCTTGTATCAAATCCATAATTCTATTTTGGTTCTCCTCATTTAATTTTAAAAAGCACGCAACCAGTTCTTCCTCTTTTGATGTGAATTTCATTCCAATCAGTTCATCTACTGTTACATTTAATGCTTTCGCCAAACGAATCAAATCGTCAATCGAGGGTTCGTTCCTTCCGCTTTCATAATTTGCAATCGCAGTATATCCGTAATGTAATTCTTTTGCTAATTTTTCCTGAGAATAATTCTTTCGTTTTCTGTATCTTCTTAAATTCTTTGCAAAGTCCGACATAAAATCACCTCAAAGCGAAAAATAGGCTATGTATCGCCTATATGGTATCATGTATCGCCTATTTTGTCTATAAATTCTGGGTATTCTGAAAAAAACAGATAGGAGGATACCCACATGAATACCATTACCGCAATCAGAAACCGCATCTTGCAGCTTTGCGAGGAACGTAACCTTACCATCAATAAACTGGCAACGATTTCTGCCATTTCCCCTTCTTCTCTGAAAAGTATTCTCTACGGAAATAGCAATAACCCCAAAATCCTCACACTGAAAATGCTCTGCGATGGTCTGGATATTACCCTTGCAGAATTTTTCGATACCCCAGAGTTTAATACACTGGAACAGGAAATTAAATAATCGTCCGCCCACAGGGAATTCTTCGATGAAATATTTTAAATGCAACGCATTTCCTATTTCAGAGAAGATTTCCCGAAGGTTGCATTATATCCGCGCGAAGGAAATTCTTTCCCGAAATATTTAAAATACGAAGTGTTTTTCTTTTTCGGGGGAAGATTTTCCGAGGTCAGCGGACTATTTAACTTCTCGTCCGCTCGCAGAGAATTCTTTTTCAAAATATTTAAAATGCGTAGCGTTTGCCTTTTTTGAAAAAGATTTCTCAAGAATAGCGGACGTTTTATCCCTTCCCCTCAAATATCATTCATAAAATTCCCTCCCCTTCATATATTTGCATAGAGACAAAGTGTAGATTTGTTTGGCATTTTTGCAAAAGAAGGATACTTGATTCAGAATAGGAGGGTTTTTATGCCGTTGACATTGGCAAAGGAAACAATGGATATGAACTGGAAGGATACTGCCGCAAGCGGTTCCTCTCAAATTCTTCTGGAAGGAGATATGATCGTCCCCGACAGTAAGCCGGATCTGCAGGAAATCCTGCGCTGTCAGGGAAACGTGAAAATCAGAGAAAAACGCGTCACCGATGACCGCATTTCCTTTTCGGGCGATCTGGAAATCTCTGTGCTCTATCGGGCAAAAAACGGCGAGCGTCCGCTGTATGCCATGCAGGCAAGCCTGCCCCTTGAGGATTTTTTACATATCGACGGTCTGGAAAAGGATATGGAAACCTCCCTTGATGCTGTCCCGGAGCATCTGGACTGCCAGATTATCAATGATAGAAAAATCGGCGTGAAGGCTGTCCTTGGCGTGACCGCAACAGGCGAGCGTCAAAATCATACAGAAATTTTGAGCGGTATCAGCGGTGAGGGCATTGAATGTCTGCAAGGCATACTGCGGATGGAGCAGAACACCGCTCCCCTGAAAGACCGCTTCACCGTCAAGGAGGAAATCACCCTGCCCTCCGCCAAGCCCGAAATTGCAGATGTCCTCTGGCAAACCATCGACCTCACAGAGCAGGATATTCGCGCCATGGATGGTAAGGTAATGGTGCGCGGCAATCTACGCATTTGTATGCTGTATTGCGATACCGAGGGCAATCTCGGCAGCTTCTGCGAAAAAATCCCTTTTAGCGGCTATCTGGAGGGGGAAGGCATCGAGCCGAAAACCGAATTGACCGGCACTTTGCAGATTGAGGATGCAAAGCTGACCCCTACCGTAGATGAAGACGGCGAGGCAAGACAGCTTGCAGTCGATGTCGCCGTCAGCGCCGCCTTGCAGGGCAGAGAAACCGTTGAACGGGAAATCCTGCAGGATGCCTATGCCCCGACAGGCACAGTCACACTCGAAAAGGAAACCGTCACCTACCCCGTCACCGTCGGCAGCGGAAAAAACCAATTCTCTCTGAAGGAACGGATTCACTTAGAGGAAAGCGAAAAGCCTCTGCTCCGTGCAGAGGAGATTTGGGGCGAGGTGCGCCTTTCCGAAGCACGCACCACCACAGATGCCGTAGAAGCCGATGGCGTTCTGACCGTCAGCCTGCTGTATCACTGCGAGAATGACGAAACACCGCTCTGTATGCTGGAACGCGGGATTCCCTTCGGGCAAATGATGGAGCTGCGTGGCGTAGCTGAGGGCGATGCTGCCGCGGTGCAGCTGCGTCTGGATGATCTGGATTTTCAGATGCTTTCCGAGCAGGAGGGCGAGCTGCGTGCCGCCGTCACCATGGAAGCCGTTGTCCTGCGAGACGAAACGGCGGAAATCGTGAAGGATATCACGCCGGAGGAGGAAACAACTCCCTCTCCCATGGCAGGTGCGGTGATTTATATGGTACAGCCGGGGGATACGCTCTGGAAAATTGCCAAGCGCTACCGCACAACAGTGGAGAATATTCTTGCGGTCAATGAAATCGAAAACCCCGATCTCATTTATCCCGGGCAGAAGCTGCTCATCATCAAACAGATTCATTAAAAAAATCGGGCTTGTTGTCTGTATTTTGCAGACAGCAGGCCTTTTTTCTTGCAGAAAAGCATTCTTTTGCCTTATGGTATAAAAAACTATTTTTTCAGAAATGAAACCTTTTTCGACTTTTCGGGATATATAAGAGTGTAAGGCGCTTTACAAATCCTTTTACACTTACAAAAGAAAGTAGGTTTGAAATGGCAGAGGAAGAAAAGCTGCTCATGCGGCTCAAAAATAGAAAAAGAAATGCAATCGACGAAGCAATCGAGGTCTATACCCCCTATCTCAGCACGGTTCTTTATAATATGCTCGGGAACCGACTGCCGAAGGAGGATATCGAGGAAATCCTATCAGATGTGTTTGTAACGCTCTGGAAAAACACAGATACCATTGATTTGGAAAAGGGTACGCTACGTGCCTACCTCGCCGCGGTTGCCCGAAACTTCGCATTAAAGAAATTAAATAAGCAGAGAGACTACACCAGCCTTGACGAAATTGAGCTTCCCGATGAAGCCCCAATTCCGAAAGAAATTTTATTACATGCGGAGGAACTGTTATGAAGCAAAAAAACGACTTGTTTGAAGAATTAAATATCAATCCAAAGAACAGGGATGTTTGCAGTCCGTTTGCCGTTGATATACAGGCAATCAAACGGAATGTCAACCGGACACTCGATTCCGCATATACAGAAAGGAAGACTGTCATTATGAAATCCAAAAAGAAAACAGCATGTATCGCCCTTGCTGCAACACTGGCGCTCAGTGTAACGGCGTTTGCCGCAAACGGACTGGTATCCAACTGGTTCAGCTCCTCTTCTTCCTTCGCGGATTATAAAACCCTGCCAACAGCACAGCAGGTGAAGAAGGATATCGGCTATACCCCCATTCTGATTGACAGCTTTGCAAACGGCTATGCCTTCCAGGATGGAAACATCATCAGCAATAATCTGACGGATGAAAACGGCAATTCCATCGAAAAATTCAAATCCGTTTCCTTTGACTATGAAAAGGACGGTGACATTGTTATCTTTGCGCAGGATAAATACAATTCTCAGGCGGAATTGCAGGGCAGTGTCGCAAAAACTGTCGGGGATACCGATATTTACTACTACAGCTACACAAATAAGGTTGTTCCTGCCGATTATGAACTGACGGATGCAGATAAAGCTGCCGAAGCAAACGGCGATCTGGTATTCAGCTATGGCTCTGCGGAAGTGGAACTGAACGAGATACAGAGTGCTACCTTCGTAAAGGACGGCATGCAGTATCAGTTATTGCAGATTAACGGCAAACTGAGCGGAGATGAACTTGTAAAAATGGCGGAAGAACTTGTAGCTTAAGTTGAAAACGGGGCTTGTACAAAAAGAAGCGGTGAAACGAGGGAGTGTTTCACCGCTTCTTTTATTCTGAAAAGGAGGATCTTGTCTTTTCCCCACTCATCTCCGCAAGCATCGCGCCGCCTAAGATGCATCCCACGCCCAGAAGCCGCAGGAGACTCATCCCCTCCCGCAGCAGCACTGCCGAAAGCACCACAGCCGAAAACGGCTCCAGATAGCCCAAAACCGCAATGCTCTGCAATGCCTATCAGTCTCTTTTGCAGCAGGCAGGGGATGTAAAGGAGCTTACCGCAGGGCTGATTCGCATCGGAACCTTTTCCAGTGTTGCAACACATTGGCTCCCCAGTATCATCAGGGAATTTCAGAAGGATTATCCCAATATCGAATATGAATTTCTTCTGGGGGATTATCGCGAAATTGAAGCATGGATTCGGGAAGGGCGGGTAGACTGCGGCTTTCTCTGCCTGCCCGTCCGTCCCGATTTGGATACGATTTTTCTGGAACGGGATGATTTTCTTGCTACCCTCCCTGCAACACACCCCTTAGCGCAGGCGGAGCGCATCTTTCTTGATGCCCTCTGCAAAGAGCCGTTTCTGATGCTGGAGAAGGACAAAAATGCCGAAATTGCCGATTTTTTCCGCAGAGAAGGTCTTTCGCCCAATGTCCGTTTTACTACTTGGGATGATTACGCCATTCTCTCCATTGTAGAAAGCGGTCTTGGGGTCAGCCTTTTGCCCCGTCTGATTTTGAAGCGGATTCCCTATCAGGTGGCGGCAAAGGAAACCACTCCCTCCTTCCATCGGGATATCGTCCTTGCCCTGCGTGACAGAAAAACTGCTCCGCTTGCCGTCAGACGGTTTCTGGAATATCTCCCCCATCGCTAAAAATTTTTCTGCGCAAAAAAGCATTGCCGGAGCATTTCTCCGACAATGCTTTTTATGTTATGTTTACCGAATCCTTCCCAAAGGGAACAGGCGGAAAAACACCTTCCCCTTCAAGTCCTCACAGGGAATTGCACCCATGTTGCGGCTGTCAAAGCTTTCCCCACGGTTATCCCCCATCACAAATACCGTTCCCTTCGGCACAGTCATATCCACCAGACCGTCCGTTCTGTCGTGGACATATTCCTCCTGCAATCTTGCTCCGTTCACCTCCACACCGCCATCCGCCAGAATCCGGATGTGGTCGCCCTCTGTGGCAATGATGCGTTTTACCACCGTTTTTCCCCCGTCCGCATCATAATAATGGAACATCACAATATCGCCCGTTTCATATTTTTCCTGCATCGTCGCAAAGCGGCTCATCAGCACGATTTCCCCATCCTTCATGGTCGATTCCATGGAGCTGCCCGAAATCCGCATAGGCCAGCAGAAGAAAAACAGAATCACAATAATCACAGCCGCCTGCAGGATGGCTTTTCCCCATTCTTGTAAATGCACGTTCATTCCTTCACAACCTTCGGCGGCGAAGCTGTTTTATGTAACCCCTGCCCAAGGGCAGGGAAACGATTGGGGCTTTCCCCAGATTGAAACAAATTCGCCAAAATTCTCTATATTAGTATAAAAGATTCAGCCGAAAGACGCAAGGGACTTTCCGATGGAAAATTACGGTTATGACTCGCGCGGCTCAATTCTTTTTCTCAAAACGCCAAGCAGGAGCATCCCGACCAACGCCCCCAGAATAACCGCTGCCAGAAAGCCGAAGGGATGACTGATGACGGGCAGAACGAAAATGCCGCCATGCGGTGCGCGCAGTCCGCAGCCAAAAAACATGCTCAATCCCCCTGCCACCGCAGAGCCGATAATGCAGGCAGGCAGAACGCGCAGAGGGTCAGCTGCCGCAAAGGGAATCGCCCCCTCCGTAATAAAGCACGCCCCCATAATCAGGTTTGCCACGCCGGACTGCCGTTCCTTTTCGCTGAATTTATCCCGAAAGGCGAATACTGCCAGTGCCAACGCCAACGGCGGCACCATACCGCCTGCCATGACCGCCGCCATAATCTGAAATTCATCGCTCGCAAGGGATGCCGTACCGAATACATACGCCGCCTTATTGATCGGGCCGCCCATATCCACGCTCATCATACCACCCAGAAGAACCCCAAGCAGTACACGGCTACCGGTGCCAAGCCGCGCCAGAAGCCCGTAAAGCGCTTCATTCAGCCATGCCACAGGCGGATTGATAATCAGCTGAATCAATAACCCCATCAGGAGAATCCCGAAAACAGGGTAGAGCAGAATGGACTTGATTCCCTCCAGAGAACGCGGCAGTTTATCAAAGAGCTTCTTCAGCAGCAGAATCAGATACCCTGCCGCAAAGCCTGCCAGGAGCGCCCCCAAAAAGCCACTGCCGCCCTCCTTCGCCAGAAAGCCGCCCACAAAGCCGGGTGCAAGCGCAGGTCGGTCTGCAATCCCCATCGCGATATAGCCTGCCAGAATCGGGAGCATAAAGCCAAACGCCGCATCCCCGATTGCCTTGAAAAAAGCAGCCTGCGGCAGGTTGGAGCCGAAATTGGCAGGATTCAGGCTGTAATCATCCAAAAGGAACGCAACCGCAATCAGAATACCGCCGCCGATGACAAACGGAAGCATGTGCGAAACGCCGTTCATCAGATCACGATAGACCTTCTTCCCTCTGCCGCGGACTTCCTCTCTGCCGTCCGCCATTTCCACATCCTTACCCTCGCCGTAAACAGGTGCTTCGCCCTGCAAGATTTTTCCTAACAGCACCTCCGGCTTGCGAATCCCGTCCGCAACAGGCACCTGCAAGACCCTTTTCCCATAAAACCGCTGCATCTCCACATTTTTATCCGCCGCAACAATAATTCCCTTCGCCGCTCGGATTTCCTTCGCCGTCAGCACATTTTTCGCACCGCCGCTCCCGTTGGTTTCCACCTTAATGGTAATGCCCATCTCGCGCGCCTTGTTTTCCAGACTTTCCGCCGCCATGAAGGTATGCGCAATCCCCGTCGGGCAGGCAGTCACCGCCAGAACGTCATAATCATATTCCTGCTTTTCCGCAGTCTCCGCAAAGCGTTTTTCCTCCTCTATGCTTAAAATATGCAGAAATTCTGCCGCATCCTTTGCCGCAGTCAGCCTTTTGCGAAAATCCTCATCCATCAGCATGGCGGCAAGCCGTTCCAATACCTCCAGATGCAGCTCCGCCCCCTCCTCAGGCACCGCAATCATAAATAATAAATGCACCGGCGCACCGTCCGCACTCGCGAAATCCACGCCCTGTGGCACAACCATCGCCGCCAACGCCGCCCGTTTCACCGCACTGCTTTTGCCATGCGGAATGGCAATGCCCTCACCGATGCCTGTGGTAGAAAGGCGTTCTCTCTCTAAAATTGCCTGCTTGAATTTCTTTTTATCCTCTAAACTGCCGCTTTTCGCCAGCAGCTCCACCATCTGCCCGATGGCATCCGCCTTATCCTGTGGCTTTCTGCCAAGAGCAATGCTTTCTTTTTGCAACAACTCCGAAATTCTCATCGAAAATACATCCTTTCTTAACATTCCTCACGAATGACATTGATGGTTTCGTCATATAATCTCCGAATTTCTTCCCCCGTTGCCAAGGTTTCACAGAATGCACTCGCACTGCCTGCCGCAACACCCCATTGTAGCGCCTCACAGTAGTTGCCCGTTTTCACCCATCCTGCCACAAAGCCGCCCACCATAGAGTCCCCCGCTCCAACAGCATTGACTAGCTTTCCTCTCGGGGCTTCGCCGAATAAAATCTCCCCCTCCGCCGTCAGAAGGATTGCCCCCTCCGCCGCCAGAGAAATCAGCACATTTTTCGCCCCCATCTCCTGCAGGCGTTTTCCCTGTGCAATGATTTCCTCGCGCGTGAATAAACGTCTTTCCGCCAGCTCCTCCAATTCCTGAAGGTTCGGCTTGATAAGAAACGGCTCATACCGCAGAGTTTTCAGCAGCGCCTCCCCCGTCGCATCCACAACCGTATCAATCTCACGCCCCTTCAATAAATCCAGGATTCTTTCATAAAAATCCTGTGGCAGCGAGAGCGGTACGCTGCCCGAAATAATCAGAATATCTCCTTTCTGCAGGGTGCTTATCTTCTCAAAAAGCGCCTGCACCGCCGCCTGATCTACCGCAGGGCCACTGCCGTTGATTTCGCTGCCTTCCTGCCCCTTCAGCTTCACATTGATACGGCTGAAACCCTTTTCCAAACGGACAAAATCCGTCCGACAGCCGCGCCGTCGCAAATCCTTCTCAATAAAATCACCCGTAAAGCCTGCCAGAAATCCCAGCGCACGATTACTTACACCTAGATTCTGCAAAATCATAGCGACGTTGATACCCTTGCCGCCCGAAAAAACCGCCTCATTCAGCGCACGGTTTACCATCCCTAGGTGAAATTCGCCCAGTTGCACCACATAATCCACCGAAGGATTCACCGTTACCGTATAAATCAAAGTCATCCCTCCGTTTCGTAAGCTTCGTAAATTGTTGTTAGTATATCCGGATTTTACAGAATTATCAATCCATCCGCTGATTCGTAGCTGCATTTCCCTACTTTTTCACGTTATACCGAAAAAAGGGTCGAAACAATTTTGATTGTTTCGACCCTTTCTTTACATCTGCTTACGCACCGTCCGGTATTCATCCTCCAAACGGTAATAGGGACAGCCGCCTTGAAAGCTGTCCGTGAGAAATTTTTCCATTTCATCCTCATCCAGATTCACTTCGCAGAAATATTCCTCAAATTCCTCGTCATATCCAAAATACATACAGGTTTCGCAATTTGACTGCATAGAATTTCCCCCGTTCCTCTTTCTGTATTTTTCCTCGCTGTTCGCAATAAAAAGACCCTCACCGCATTTCGCAGGAGGGATACTTTTTTGCATAAAAAAAGTGGAAGTTACAGGGCTCGAACCTGTGACCCTCTGCTTGTAAGGCAGATGCTCTC
>OGDN01000149.1_pt1 | contig 136650 bp, 121 predicted proteins | sample 1570271 | NCBI WGS metagenome assembly OGDN01 (sample SAMEA4384481, study PRJEB24528) | human gut metagenome
CATCAACAGACTGATGCTCCGCAATCACTGTAATGACTGGAAACAGATTCAGACAGTAATCGACAAATTTATCAAAGCCGGACTGGAAAGTTTTCTGATTCATGATCAGAGAGAAGAAAAGGCTTCCGATAATTTTTGCAGCAAAATTTCTCCAACTGTTACCGCATCTTCTACACTCAGATAATGATCGGCATGATCCTGAAGAAATAGTTTTCCAGATACAGGAAATTCTTCATCTGCAAACCATATTTTTAAAGTAACTGAATATCTTGGAAAAACTGGAAAAACAGCACATAGATCCGCCTTTGTCTCTGTAAATTCTGCACCCAGACTTGTACATGCTTTCTGAATTTTCTCAGGATCTTTATCCTGCAAAAGCTTTTCCAGTTTCTGCTCTGCAGTCCGGTCAAACTTGGTTCCTCGAATCAATCCATCTTTCAGGTTACCAAAAGTAATGAGCTTCTGTGAGCCTTCTGTTCCATCGGCCATATCCAGATAATGTAGCAATATCAGATAATGCCATTCATCCATATTTGAGTTAATACGAAACTCAGGGAGTTGAATTTCAATCGTTTCATAAAAACTCAGTACTTCAAGCACATTTCGGCTGCTATGAAAAACAGCCCCACTTTTTGCAGCAATATCCTCTCCGGAACGATTTTGCAGCCGTTTTACTGCTGCCTGCAACATTTCCTGAAATGCACGATTTTCTGTTTGATTTTTGTATTCCATAAGTTCTCCTTTGTTGATATTTTATCGCATCATATAATAATCAATGTTTATGCAAAGATTTTGGTGTTTTCATAAATCTGGCTTTATCCGGATTCTCTTTTATCCATTCCTGTGTTGACTTTTCCTTTAAGTTTCATTATAGTTGTAATTATATTATGTACAATCATCAAAATAAAAAATATGTACTGTTTCTCAACACATTAAAAAGAGCTGTTGAGAACTTGGGATGTTTTTGACAAACCAGAAATATTTTCGCCTCAAATACGTGAAACCAAAATCATTATATCATACTACAAGGAGTTTCTTATCATGAAATACTCAACGAAATTAAGCGATACTGTTCATGTGATGGTTCTGATTGCTATCAACCAGGAAAAATCCCTCTCCAGTGCCTCAATTGCAGAAAGTGTCCATACAAATCCCGGCTTTGTACGCCAGCTTATGTTAAAACTAAAAAAAGCGGGACTTATGACCAGTGTAGCCGGACATGCCCGTCCTTCTCTTTCAAAACCAGCAGACCAGATTACGTTGCTGGATATTTATAAAGCAGTGGAGGGCGAGAAACCGCTACTTCATTTAGATACTCATACCAACCCTGATTGTGGCGTTGGCATTAATATTCAGTTGTCCTTGCAGGGATTCTATAATGAAATTCAAAAAAACACTGAAGAAAAGATGAATACAATTACTTTACAGGATATCATAAATACTTATTATCAGCGAACATCCATGCAAAATGATTTACAAAATATTATATAGCAGGAGAAACGAGAATGGACTTCCAGATATGGATTATCTTCTAAATGATGAAGAATCTGATAACGATTTGGCGAGTAAAATTTTTATATTTTCTAATCCAGGGATTTTCTTGTTATCATGCCCGCCTCCGTGCGGGCATTTTTAAATTCAGCAGCGCACCACAGGCGGTCTTTCCTGTACAGAAAAAAAGAAGCGTTCCTACAGGCGCTTCTTCTTACCATATTAGGACTTCGATCAAAAGTTAGTAGGCCACAAAGTGGGCCATTTTTCAAAAAATTACATGAATTTATATAGAGTTTTATCCAAGTCGGAAATCCGCTAAATGCTCTAGCTATCAGCGTCTAAAGGCATTTAACAACTTATATGGACATTTATGAAATCGGCCTCGTAATAACGATACCTAATTTCATTATTTCTGCTTATTTGAATGACAGTGATTTTTCCTTCCAAAAGTGATACCAAAAGGTGATAGTAGGTAAATTATAAAACGCCCCTACCCACAATTCAATTGGTAATATTTACCAATCATCCTTGTGTTTAGGGGCGTTTAATTACTTCTCGCTTGGACACATTAGCTAAAAAATAGCTATTATTTTATTATTTGTTATAGTTTACGATATCGCCGAACTCTGGTTTCAGGGATGCACCGCCTACAAGACCGCCGTCGATGTCTGCCTGAGCAAATAACTCCGGAGCTGTCTTAGCGTTTACAGATCCGCCGTACTGGATGCGGATTGCTGCTGCAGTTGCCTCATCATAGATCTCAGCGATGCAAGCACGGATTCCTGCGCAAACTTCCTGAGCCTGCTCAGTTGTAGCTGTTTTACCAGTTCCGATAGCCCAGATTGGCTCGTAAGCGATAACGGCTGTTTTAGCCTGATCAGCTGTAACATTCTGGAAACCAACTTTAACCTGCTGACGGATGAAGTCCATAGTTACGCCCTGCTCTCTCTGATCAAGAGTCTCTCCACAGCACATAATTGGAGTAATTCCATGCTCAAATGCTTTAAGCATTTTTTTGTTTACAGTTTCGCTTGTCTCAGCGAAGTACTCTCTTCTCTCAGAGTGTCCGAGAACTACGTATTTAACACCAGCGTCTGTAAGCATGTTCGGGGAAATCTCGCCTGTGAAAGCACCTTTCTCCTCGAAGTACATGTTCTCAGCACCAACCTGGATGTTGGAGCCTTTTGCAGCCTCAACTACAGGAAGAATATCAATAGCCGGTACGCAGAATACTACGTCAACGTCATCATTAGCTACTAATGGTTTTAAAGTTTCAACTAATTTAACTGCCTCACTTGGAGTCATGTTCATTTTCCAGTTTCCGGCAATAATTTTCTTTCTAGACATTTTATATATCTCCTTTTGTGTGATAAGGAAGTTCGATTCACTAAACGGACATGTCGCCGGCAGGCGACATCACCATATATGAAAGTCAGCTGGTCTGCGCCGTTGGCTTGCTCTCATTAAGTTCCTTCGAACCAAATTCGCACATAATTCAAGCTGCGCTTACAGCTTGCTTTCATTAAGTGCTCTATTTATTTATCGTTAGCTGCTGCTACACCAGGTAACTCTTTTCCTTCAAGGAATTCAAGAGACGCACCGCCACCTGTGGAGATGTGTGTCATCTTGTCACCATAGCCGAGGATGTTAACAGCTGCTGCGGAATCACCACCACCGATGATAGTTGTAGCATCTGTATCAGCAAGAGCTTTGGCAACAGCCTCTGTGCCATGAGCGAAGTTCGGCATTTCGAAACAGCCCATCGGTCCGTTCCAAACAACTGTCTTGGCATCTTTTACAGCGTCAGCGAAAAGTTTCTCTGTCTCTGGTCCGATGTCCATTCCTTCCCATCCATCCGGAATCTCACCACGTTTTACAACCTGGATATTGCAATCATTGGAGAAGGAATCACCAATTCTGTTATCAACCGGAAGAAGAAGCTTAACGCCTTTTTCTTCTGCCTTCTTCATCATGTCTAATGCATACTGAAGATAATCATCCTCGCAAAGGGAAACACCAATGTGTCCGCCCATAGCCTTGGAGAATGTATAGGACATTCCACCACCAATGATCAGAGTATCCACCTTGTCAAGAAGGTTGTTGATAACAGAGATCTTGCTGGAAACCTTAGCGCCGCCAAGGATAGCTACGAATGGTCTATCAGGATTGTTTACAGCGTTTCCGAGGAAATCGATTTCTTTCTGCATCAGATATCCAACAACAGCTGTATCTACATATTTGGTAACACCAACGTTAGAGCAGTGTGCTCTGTGAGCGGTACCAAATGCATCGTTTACAAATACATCGCAAAGAGAAGCAAGTTCCTTGCTGAATTCATCACCGTTCTTAGTCTCTTCTGCACGATAACGGGTATTCTCAAGAAGAATGATCTCGCCGTCTTTCATGTCAGCTACTGCTGCTTTTACAGTGTCATCTACAACAACCGGGCTTGGAACGAATTTCACTTCCTGTCCGAGAAGCTCTGTGAGACGTTTAGCAACAGGTGCAAGAGAAAGCTCCGGTTTCGGCTCTCCTTTCGGTTTTCCAAGGTGAGAGCAAAGGATAATCTTTCCACCATCTGCAACAAGCTTCTTGATTGTAGGAAGAGCTGCTACCAGACGGTTCTCATCTGTAATCTTGCCGTCCTGCAGAGGTACATTGAAGTCACATCTTACGAGGACTCTTTTGCCTTTTACGTTGATGTCATCAACAGATTTCTTATTCAGCATCTTGTTATGCCTCCTTATAAAATTTAACTTTTTATACAGACAAAAGGGTCCGGTCCTATTCAGACCGGACCCTTCTCTGAGTCTTATTCATATGCCGCCAAACTATAGCTTGTCAGCATTCGAAAACCCTACTCTGCTACTAATTAAGCGTTAAGCAGTTTGCCAAAGTGTTTGATTGTACGAACCATCTGGCTTGTGTAGGAGTTCTCATTATCATACCAGGAAACAACCTGAACCTCTGTTGTGCCATTCTCAAGTGGAAGAACCATTGTCTGAGTAGCATCGAACAGAGAACCAAATCTCATACCAACGATATCGCTGGATACGATCTCATCTTCGTTGTATCCGAAGGACTCGTTAGAAGCTGCTTTCATAGCTGCGTTGATCTGCTCTTTAGTTACATTTCCTTCAACAACTGCTGTAAGGATTGTAGTAGAACCTGTTGGGGTTGGAACACGCTGTGCGGAACCGATCAGTTTGCCGTTCAGTTCTGGGATAACAAGACCGATTGCTTTAGCAGCACCTGTGCTGTTCGGAACGATGTTAACTGCAGCTGCACGGGATCTTCTCAGATCGCCTTTTCTCTGCGGTCCGTCAAGTGTCATCTGATCGCCTGTGTAAGCGTGGATTGTGCACATGATACCGGATTTGATTGCAGCAAGGTCATTAAGTGCTTTAGCCATTGGAGCTAAGCAGTTTGTTGTACAGGAAGCTGCGGAAATGATGTGATCCTCTTTTGTAAGAGTCTCATGGTTTACATTGTAAACGATTGTCTTAAGGTCGTTTCCAGCCGGAGCGGAAATGATAACGTGTTTAGCACCTGCATCGATATGAGCCTGAGCTTTGTCTTTGGATGTATAGAATCCAGTACACTCAAGAACTACGTCTACACCGATCTCTCCCCATGGAAGCTCAGCAGCGTTAGCTTTTGCATAAATTTTGATTTCTTTTCCGTCAACTGTGATGGAATCTTCTCCAGCTACTACTGTATCTGCAAGAGCATATCTTCCCTGAGTTGAGTCATATTTTAATAAGTGAGCGAGCATTTTAGGAGATGTTAAGTCGTTGATAGCAACGATTTCAAATCCTTCTGCACCGAACATCTGACGGAATGCAAGACGACCAATACGTCCAAAACCATTAATTGCAACTTTTACTGCCATGATAAATTCCTCCTATGAATTAAATGGTAAAAATTATGTGAGTGCTTCAATCTTTGTGAAAGAAACATCAACCTATAGCGTATTGTACCTAATTCCGAACAAAAATTCAAGCCTATTTTCAAAAAAATAACAGGCAAATTGCCACAAATATTCTCTGATATGATATACTGCTCTCAAATGAGACAATTAAGTCCCTTTTATGACACATTGGCAGCATTTATGCACGTTTTTTCCTTTCTTTTTCGTGTAGGAAGAATTTTTTTCACATGTTCCTTCGCTGTACACTTATCCATAAAATATATCTTTATATTTACAGAAAATATATTTTTAAAATACTTTTCTTGGTTTATAATTTATAAGGAGGTTATTATGAAAATACTTTCCAACTCTCCCGGAGTTTTGTGGGACTGCCACATGCATTCTGAATTTTCCGCAGATTCCGGCACTCCCACTGCGGATATGATCCGCCAGGCCATTGCACTGGGGTTTAAGGGAATCTGCTTTACAGAGCATCTGGATCCAGACTATCCACCAACTCCGGATGACCTGGAATTTGCCCTGGATATTCCCGCCTATTACACTAAACTCAACGAACTGAAAGAGACTTACAAGAATCAGATTCACATCCATTTCGGTATTGAGATCGGTTTGCAGCTTCATCTTAAACAATATTTTCACAATCTTTTAAAGGAATATCCTTTCGATTTCGTGATTGGTTCTTCTCACGTAGTCCACGGTGCTGACCCCTACTACCCGGAATTTTTCCAGGACAGGGACGAGGAAAAGGCTTATCTTGAATATTTTGAATCCATTCTGGAGAATCTGGATGCATTTCATGAAATGGACACTTATGGACATCTGGATTATATTGTCCGCTACGGTCCAAACAAAAACCAGTTTTATTCTTATGAAAAATATCGGAACATTCTGGATGCGATTCTGAAAAAACTGGCAGACACAAATGTAGGACTGGAAGTCAACACCGGCGGTTATCACTACGGTCTTGGAGAGCCAAACCCATGTACGGATATCATCCGGCGTTATAAAGAACTAGGGGGCGAAATCATCACCATTGGTGCTGACGCGCATACACCGGATAAAATAGGATACGCTTTTGATAGGGCTGCGCAGGTGCTGAAAGAATGTGGATTTGAGTATTATACAGTATTTAAAGATCGGAAACCAAACTTTGTAAAGTTATAACGAAGCCCTGTTTTTCCATATCCGGCAGAAGAAATCAGCCCGGCTTTTAGAGCATGTTAAAAAAATGCCTCATCGCCATAACAAGCGATGAAGCATTTTTTGCGTTTCTTTTCAAATTCAGCTTGAGGTATTATTTTTGATTGCCACTCAAGACCAGGTCAGTCATTATTTCTGCACTTTCTCCAAAAACAGAGAAATAATTCCTTTCTTTTCCTTCTCATGTGCCTTGTTATACAAAGATCTGCACCATTCTGTGATAACTTCGATTACAACCGGAGAGAAGGTCATCAGGATAAATACCAGGATGATCATTCCGAATTCCAGGGAGCCAAGTGCCAGCAGGTTCTGCACACATACGGCTGCGAAGAAAAAAATGAACTGCATACCATAAATAATGATTTTCCTGTACCTGCTTAGAGGCGCGTATACCGTCTTCAAAGCTGCCATGTAGTTCCATCCGGTTACCAGGAAACAGGCTGTACTCAGCATTACATTGCTATGGTAAACGTTCTGGCAGACCAGCATAATGGTAAATACACATCCCGTAATGGTGACTGCTGCTGGGAATGCATTCATAAATACATAACGCAGAAAACCACTCTCAATCTTGTTGAAGTTGTTTTCCTGGGCGAGCAGGAAGGTTGGGATACCCACTGCGCAGGCACTGATCAGGGACATCTGAATTGGCTCAAACGGATAGCTATCGCCCCAGAAAATAGTGATCAGACACAGCAGCACAGAGAAAATAGTTTTGATCAGGAACATGGAGGCTGCGGTACGGATGTTGTTCACCACACGGCGTCCCTGGTTCACAATTTCCGGCATAGCGGCAAAATTGGAATCCATGAGCACTACATTTGCAATGTTCTTGGCAGCATCACTTCCCTCTGCCATAACCACGCTGCAGTCTGCCTCTTTCAGTGCCAAAACATCGTTCACACCGTCACCGGTCATGGCAACTGTATGCTTCTGTTTCTGAAGGGCAAGCACCATCTCTTTCTTCTGCTGCGGAGTTACACGGCCGAATACGGAACACTCTGCAACGGCACGCTCCATATCCTCCGGTGTGGTGATAGTGGTGGCATCAATATATTTATCTGCATTCTCCAGGCCTGCTTTTTTTGCAATGGCAGAAACAGTCACAGGATCATCACCGGAGATCACTTTCAGATCTACGCCCTGGTCTTTGAAAAATGCCAGGGTTTCAAGGGCATTATCCCTGATAATGTCAGTAAGCATAAATAACGCAACCGGCTTTAACCCTTCCGGAAGCTCATTCTCCCGATTCAGGTTTGGGCTATGCGCCAACACCAGAACACGTAAGCCTTCTTTTCCATAAGCAGCACACTGCTTGATCAAGTTTTCATTTCCATCCGGGAAAAGGAACTGGGCAGCACCCATCAGATAAGTTCCTTCTGTTTTAAAGGCTACACCGCTGTATTTGCGATCTGAGGAAAACGGAATGCAATGATCTACCGGCATGTCCGTTCTTCTGGAGAAGCGTTTGTGGAGTGCATCTGCGGTGGCGTTCTTGTCCTTTAAAACGGACATCATGTTTGCCATGACACGTTCGATCTCACCCATGGTCAATTCTGGCTGGGCGCCGCTGATGGCTAAATCAGTATTGACATTGCCCTGTGAATCTTGTGCTGACAGCTGTTCAGTAGTTCCCATAACAACTCCTATCTGCAATTGTGCCGCAACCACGGATACTTCAGACTGCGCCTCTGCAGCTGCCATTTCTGGAACTTTCTGAGCTTGATTCGCTGTTCCATTTATTGTACTTTCGCTTATATTCTCATTTTCTGCTTCCGGAGCCTTGATCTCCATCCCTTCCACATAGGGCTGTACCTGTTCCACGCACATAGTACCGGCTGTGATGGTTCCGGTTTTATCCAGACAGAGGGTATCCACTCTCGCCAGAGTCTCAATACAATACAATTCCTGCACCAGGGTATTCTTACGGGTTAACGTCAGCGCACCAAGCGTCAGCGCCACGCTGGTAAGGAGCACCAGTCCCTCCGGGATCATTCCGAGGACAGCTGCTACCATATTAACTACTGCATCTCTGATTCCGTTTCCAGCAATATAATACTGCTTATAAAACAGCAGCATTCCCATAGGAACTATGATCACACTGATGGTCTTCAAAATCGCATTCAGAGAGTTGCGCAACTCGGAATTATGACGTTTAAATTCCTTTGCCTCGCTGGTGATCTGGGAAGCATAATTGTCCTTACCTACATGGATAACCTGACAGCAGGCCTCTCCGGATGTAACAAAACTTCCAGAAAAAAGCTCGTCCCCTTCATTTTTCTGAAGATTGTCAGATTCTCCTGTCAGCAGGGATTCATTGACCTCAATACTGCCCTCAAGCACCCTGGCATCTGCGGGCACCTGATCTCCTGTTTTCAGAAAAAGGATATCATCCAGAACCAGCTTCTCCGTGGAAATGGACCATTTTTTCCCTTCACGCAAGACCACTGCCTTGCTCTCTGTAAGGATAGCCAGCTTATCCAGCGTCTTTTTCGCACGCACTTCCTGGATGATTCCGATCACCGTATTGATCACAATAATTCCCATGAACATGGAGTTCTTATAGGAACCAACCAGCAATACCATAATCATCAGGGCCAGGTTCAGAAAGTTGAAAAATGTAAGCACATTCTCCCTTACGATCTGCTTATAGCTCCTTGTGTTGGGATTCTCATTGACATTGATTTTCCCCTCTTCAATTCTTTGTTGTACCTGTTCGTTTGTCAGTCCTGTCATCGTTACTTCCTTCATTCTTATGTTTTATTTAAGGATGTTTCCGTTTTACTCTTTTTCCCATTGTATGATACCAGTGTCAAAAGGTCAAAAAACCGTTCGTGCCATTGTATTAAAATAGGGCAGATGATAACATCCGCCCTGATGAATTCTCTTTACGGTCTGCCTCATCTTTACCACCTATTTATCTGTAACGAAATAAATCTGCTTAAGGATTCGGTTTCCTGTAAAAAATATTATTCTTTTGTATCGATGACGACACTTTATAATTACTGCAGTTCGCAGTAACTATTAATACTCTTCTTCCTCTGCCTCTTCACCCTCGTGAATGTCAGACTTCGGTTTCTTCAGACCTTCGATCTCAATGTGATGCTTCTGTGCGTAATCCCACAGTGCAGCATGTACAGCCTCCTCTGCAAGAAGAGAACAGTGTACTTTCACTGGCGGAAGTCCGTCAAGAGCCTCCATAACAGCCTTGTTGGTAAGCTTCATGGCTTCCTCAATAGTTTTACCTTTTACCATCTCAGTAGCCATACTGCTGGTTGCTACTGCGGCACCGCAGCCGAAGGTTTTGAATTTGCAGTCTCTGATAATATGTGTCTCGTCATCGATATCCAGGAAAATTCTCATAATATCGCCGCATTTGGCATTTCCTACTGTACCGACACCGCTTGCATTCTCTATTTCTCCAACATTACGTGGATGCTGGAAATGATCCATTACTTTCTCACTATACATCTTTTTTTCCTCCTGGCAAGTGTTTTAATCAAATTTTTTATTTTTTTTAACTATTCAGCAGGCACTATTCCGCGAGGTGTTTTTTGTGAACGTAGTTCACAGAAAACCCGAGAATGTCGGCGCGAAATCATGCAAAGCATGATTTCTGTGCATCGCGAAGCGTGTAACTGTGAAGGTACTGAACAGTTACTGTTTTTTTATAAAATCTTCATATAATGGAGACATTGATCGCAGGTAAGCTACGATTTCTTTCAGCTTATCTACTACAAAATCAGCATCTTCCATGGTAGTCTCCTCGCTTAAGGTCATACGCAGGGAACCATGTGCAATCTCATGTGGGAGTCCGATAGCCAGAAGTACATGGGACGGATCCAGGGAGCCTGATGTGCAGGCGGAACCGCTGGATGCACAGATGCCATAATTGTCAAGCATAAGCAACATGGACTCTCCTTCGATGAACTGGAAGCTTACATTTACATTATTCGGAAGACGTTTGGTGCGGTCACCATTTAATTTCACATACGGAATCTCTTTCAGGATTCTTTCAATGAAATGATCTCTTACCTGAATCTCTTTGTCTGTACGTTCTTTCATAGTGCGGACTGCACGATCTGCAGCAACGCCGTAACCTACGATTCCAGGAACATTCTCTGTACCTGCGCGGCGCTTTCTCTCCTGCGCTCCACCATGTACAAAGGAACGTATCTTAACACCCTTGCGGATGTAAAGGAAACCGATTCCCTTCGGTCCATTCAGCTTATGTCCACTGGAGCTGAGCATATCAATTCCTAACTCATCTACATTGATCGGCACCTGTCCAAAAGCCTGTACTGCATCTGTGTGGAAAAGGATGCCATGCTCTTTGGCAATTGCACCGATTTCCCTGATCGGCTGGATAGATCCGATCTCATTGTTCGCAAACATAACAGAAATCAGAATCGTCTCTGGTGTAATAGCTTTCTCAAGCTCGTCAAGCTTCACAATACCATTCTCATCTACATCAAGATATGTGATCTTCGCTCCGCGCTCTTTCTCAAGATATTCGCAGGTGTGAAGGATTGCATGATGCTCAATTTTGGTTGTGATGATGTGGTTTCCTTTGGATTTATATGCTTCAAAGGTGGCTTTCAGTGCCCAGTTATCAGACTCTGAACCGCCAGCTGTGAAATAGATTTCTTCTTTCTTGGCACCAAGTGCATCTGCGATCTGGCCTCTTGCCTTGCTGACGCCTTCTTTGCTCTTGGATGCGAAGTCGTAAATGCTGGATGGATTTCCATACATTTCGGTAAAATAAGGAAGCATTGCTTCTACTACTTCCGGAGCGGTCTTGGTAGTAGCCGCATTATCCAGATATATCATTTTTCCCATTTTTCTTCCTCCTGGTTTATTGGTATCAATTCGATATGAAAGACTCCCGGGAAAGGGTTATTTCATCTATCTCCTTAGGTACTTTTCTATTTCCTAGTATTTCGCTTGGATTTCTATCCCACTTTACCAGATAATAACAGTTCTGTCAAGGCACATTTACAGCATAAACTAATTAAAAGGATGAAGAGGATAGGCGGATTCTTATGTCTGACAAACTTTTTATCAAAGGAACCCTGATTCTTACTCTTACCGGCCTTGTCAGCCGCCTGATGGGTTTCTTCTATAGAATATTCTTATCTCATACTATTGGTGCACAGGGAGTTGGAATTTACCAGCTTACGCTTCCGGTTCACGCAATCGTACTGGCAGCCTGCTGTATGGGCATTCAGGCTGCTATTTCCAGGCTGTGTGCCTCTTTCACTGCCCTTGGAAAAGAAAAAGAGTCCAGAGATGCGTTGCTTCTTGGAACATTTCTTTCGATGGCACTTTGCGGACTTTTATCTTTTCTGGTCTATTGGAATGCAGATTTTGTGGCTTCTGCCTTGTTAAAAGAGCCGCGTACTGCGGTTCTGCTTCGTATTCTTGCCTTTAGTTTTCCTTTTTCAGCCTTGCATTCATGCGTAAACAGCTTTTATTATGCCAGAAAAACGACTGGAATTCCAGCTTTTATCCTGCTTCTTGAGCAGACTTCCCGGATCGGCAGCACTTACGTGATCTACCTGATTCTGATTTCCCAGAAAAAAGAGATTACCCCTGTAATAGCGGCCGGAGGTGCACTTTTCAGTGAGCTTACAGCCACTGCAGCATGTATGCTGGCGCTTGGACTGGATTTTTCCAGGGAAAATTACAAACCAGGCACCGGACTGCTTCGACGTATTTTACGAGTATTTTTCTGTATGAGCAAAGGTGCTCACAGAAATTCACCTTCTGCCAAAAACAATACTGCCACTTCCATAAATGTTCTTTTAAAAGAAATCGCCCAGATTGCAGTTCCCCACTCTGTCAACCGGCTGCTGCTTACCTTACTCTCTGGCATCGAAATGGTTCTTATTCCCCAAAGATTGCTTCTGTCTGGAATAAATCAGACTGATTCCCTGTCTGTGTACGGAATTTTTACCGGAATGGCGCTGCCGCTGATTCTTTTCCCGGCGACACTGACAAATTCTGCCTCTGTTATGCTGATGCCTTCTGTGGCTGGTTTACAGGCCCTCGGTCATGAAAAAAAAATTCGGCATGTGATCCGCCGCACCTGTGAAAACTGCTTTTTCTTCGGAGGTTTCTGTACATTCTTTTTCTTTATTTTCGGAAAATCACTGGGAAATTTTCTTTTTCACAGCGAAACTGCGGGGATTTATATAAGAACGTTAGCTTTTATCTGCCCTTTTCTTTATACAAATACTGCACTGGAAAGTATTCTGAACGGTCTCGGGCGCCCAGATGCCTGCCTATTTCACAATATTGCAGGAGTGTGTATCCGAATTGGATTTGTTTTCTTTTCTATTCCTGTGCTTGGAATCCGTGGATATTTTTACGGAATGCTCCTTTCCCAACTGATTCTTACCTTGCTTCATTTCATTTATCTAAACAGACTGGAGCATGTTTGAAAAATCATTCCCGCAATTTGCCTATCGACATTTTTTCCATCATAGTCTATAATATTGAATCGAAAATAAATTTTGCCGATAAAAGGAGAAAATACCATGGGATTTGAATTCATCAAAAAGCTTCCAACCCCCGACGAGATCCGCAACCAATATCCCATTGATGCAAAGATCAAGGCACTGAAAGAGAAACGTGATCAGGAAATCCGTGACGTATTCACCGGAAAATCCGATAAATTTCTTGCAATCATTGGTCCCTGTTCTGCAGATAATGAAGATGCTGTATGCGACTATCTGCTGAGACTTCGCAAAGTTCAGGACAAGATCGCGGATAAAGTTTTAATCATTCCTCGTGTTTATACAAATAAACCCCGTACTACCGGAGAGGGTTATAAAGGAATGGTTCATCAGCCAGATCCGGAGAAAAAACCTAATATGCTTGCCGGTCTTGTTGCCATCCGTAAAATGCACATCCACGCTATTGAGGAAAGCGGATTTACCTGTGCAGACGAGATGCTTTACCCAGAGAACTGGCGTTACCTTTCCGATCTTCTTTCCTATGTTGCTGTAGGAGCACGTTCTGTTGAGGATCAGCAGCACCGTCTCACTGTCAGCGGTATGGATGTTCCGGCGGGAATGAAGAATCCTACAAGTGGTGACTTCAGTGTTATGCTGAACTCTGTTGTTGCAGCTCAGGGCAGCCATACATTTATCTACAGAGGATGGGAAGTTGTAACTACTGGAAATGAGTTGACACATACCATTCTTCGTGGTGCTGTAAACAAACACGGAGAGGCTATTCCGAACTACCATTACGAAGATCTTCGTCTTCTTTTCGAGAAATATTCCGCTAAGAACCTGAAGAACATGGCTACCATCGTGGATACCAACCATTCCAACTCCAACAAGCAGTATGAGCAGCAGATCCGTATTGCCAAAGAAGTTCTTCACAGCCGTCAGGTTGATTCTGATGTTCGTGGGCTGGTAAAGGGTCTTATGATCGAAAGCTACATTGAGCCAGGCAATCAGAAGATCGGACCAAACCATGTATATGGTAAATCCATTACAGATGCTTGTCTTGGATGGGAAGAATCTGAGAAGCTGCTTTATACAATCGCTGAGATGTGCTAGCGCCTGTTTGAAAAATCATTTCCGCAATCTACACGCCCCACTTTGCGGTATATTTTCAGAAATAAAATTTATTTATCTCCTGTATTCTGATTTCGGAATGCGGGAGATTTTTCAGACACGCTCTAATATCTTTCGATAGAATTTTCGGTCAAACATTTTTATAATACAAGAAAGAATCTTACTTTGCAGAATTTTCATTACATAAAAAAGAATCCTACTTGCAGGATTCTCCGCCTGCGGTGGGTCGCCTCGAGCGACAACTACCTTTCCGCCGCAGTGCGATCCTGCCCGGTAGGGCTTTTTATGTAATAGGAAATTCCAACGGAATTTCCTATTACATAAAAAACTGCCCACAGGTCTCTCCCATGGACAGTTATCATCTTATTCGCTCTTCTCAATGTCTTGGATGTGCTTTCATATACACATCTCGCATCCGGTTAATATTCATGCTTAAATATACCTGAGTCGTAGAAATATCGGAATGTCCCAGCATTTCCTGGACGCTTCGGATGTCTGCTCCATTCTGCAGCATATGTACTGCAAAAGAATGTCTCAATGTATGTGGCGTAATATCTCTGTGAATTCCAGCCTCCTGGGCATAGCCTTTCAGCATTTTCCAGAATCCCTGACGGCTCATGGCCTTACCGGAGCAATTTGTGAACAGCGCATGCTCTGAATCATCTTTCACAAATACCTTACGTCCCTCTTCAAGATAAAGATTCAACGCTTCCTTGCTTACATTTCCAATCGGAATGATACGCTCTTTATTCTCCTGGCAAACCACATAGCCAAGCTGAAGGTTTACATCTGTGGTCTCCAGATGGATCAGTTCGCTGACACGCATACCAGTGGCATATAAAAGCTCTAACATAGCCTTATCCCGAATTCCCTTAGGCGTAGTCAGATCTGGCTGCTTCAAAAGATCGTCAACTTCCTGAATACTGAGAATCTCCGGAAGCTTCTTCTCTACCTTTGGAGATTTCAGATTATCTGTGGGGTTCTCTTCCATCTTCCTAAGTGCAAACATGTGTTGAAAAAAAGCACGCATGGAAGCAACACTTCTTGAAATAGTGGATGACGCGAAGTTCTCTTTCTCCATATAATCCATGTATCCCATAAGATCAAATTCACGGACATCTTCCGCTTTCATAATCCCCTTCATTTCCAGGTATGCAGCCATCTTGTTCAGATCCCGCTGATAGGAAACCTCTGTATTCTGGGATGTTTTTTTCGTATTATGTAAGTATTCAATAAACTCGCGTATTTCCTGTTCCATATTGTTTACTTCCTGTCTCTTTTGTTATAAATTCATTTCATATAGTCCACGATCATACTGCTTTAGACCATGTTTGAAAAAGATTCTGGAGCGTGTTTGAAAAAGGCTTTCTGTAAGATGTGCGTCACAATTTGTGGGAGATTTCGCCCGGAATTCCTATTGTCCATTGCATTTGCTCTTTCACGCTTTATTGCAGGAACGGGCTACCTCCCCACAATAACTGATCTTAAAATGTATTTGTATTATACTTTGTAATTGACATAAAATCAAACCTTTTTTTCGGCCAAAAATCGTATAAAAACAAGCTTTTTTTGCCCATTTTACAAAATAACGTCGCTTTTATGGTAACCAATACTATATCTTGTATTTTTCATATTATTCTCATTCAAAAAATTTCGAAAAATCCAGAATTTTGTTTAAAATCCATGGATTTACACGCCATTCCAAAAGAATTCCCACACCGTATAAAGCTGTATATAAGAGCACTTTCAGGAGATAAGCGCTTACTTTCTGTGGAAAAATTCCATGATTGCGCCAGATTCCCATAGATTCCCTGTAGACCATCTGATACACCGAATCCCATAATGGCAGATAGATTAGATAATGCGGAAAAAGAAGTGCTACGGCAACTGCGCCTCCGGTAAGTCCGAACTGCAGAATAGACATGGAAAATACGATTCCCAGTCCAATCCCGGTAAAAAACATCGCCATAATTGCCATAGGGACTCCAAATACAGTAAAACCACAGATTAGAGAAAGGAAAAAAATCCCACCGCGCATCCAGAGAATCTGCAAAAGATAATCGATTCCTCCTGCTTCTGTTTTCCCATAGGTTTCCAAAAGGTACACTGCGGAAAATGCCTGCTGCTTCCAGGAAAAACGGTATATAAAGTTCGGGATCAGCATTCCTGCAAGAAATCCTGCAAGCAGCAAAGTCAGTCCTGGAAAAAAACTTTTCTTTTTGATACTGAGTAAATTTTCCATATATTCACCCTGTACCATTGTACGCAAGCGATGATTTGATTATGAATTACATAAAAAAATTCTTTTTGATTTTCCATGAATCAGCCCATGCAAGCATAGCTCGTTCATGGCTGCCGTCCGGGACTTTCATAATAAAAACCGCCTCCGCATCCTTCATATAGTATGAAAAATGCGGAAGCGGTTTCTTAATATTTCTTAATGTAAATTAACTCCGATTATTTGGCATAATCAACAGCTCTGCTCTCGCGGATCACATTGACTTTGATCTGACCCGGATACTCAAGCTCAGCCTCAATCTGCTTCGCTATGTCTCTTGCGAGAAGTACCATCTCAGAATCATTCACATGCTCAGGAACTACCATAACACGGATTTCTCTACCAGCCTGGATTGCAAAGGATTTCTCAACCCCCTTGAACTGATTGGTAATATCCTCAAGCTGCTTCAGTCTGTTGGTATAAGTCTCCAGTGTCTCTCTTCTGGCACCTGGACGCGCCGCGGAAATCGCATCTGCTGCCTGCACGATACAGGCAATAAGGCTCTCTGGCTCCACATCACCGTGGTGTGCTGCTACCGCATTGATCACAATAGGTGATTCCTTATATTTCTTACAAAGGTTTACACCAATCTCAATATGGGATCCCTCAACTTCATGGTCAATAGATTTACCGATATCATGAAGCAGACCGGCACGTTTCGCCATGCGCACGTCTACACCAATTTCACCGGCAAGCAGACCGGAAAGCTGTGCTACTTCAATAGAATGCTTCAGCGCATTCTGTCCATAACTTGAACGGAATTTCATACGTCCAAGAAGTTTCAGAAGCTCTGGATGAATACCATGAACTCCAACATCCATAGCTGCATTCTCGCCATCCTCGCGGATCTGAGTTTCAACTTCTTTCTGTGCCTTCTCAACCATTTCCTCGATTCTGGCCGGATGGATACGTCCATCTACGATCAGTTTCTCAAGTGCTACTCTTGCCACTTCACGTCTGATAGGATCAAATGATGAGAGAACTACTGCCTCAGGAGTATCATCAATGATAAGGTCTACACCTGTCAGGGTCTCCATAGTACGGATATTACGTCCCTCACGTCCGATAATACGTCCCTTCATCTCATCGCTTGGAAGCTGCACTACGGAAATAGTAGTCTCGGCAACATGGTCTACCGCACATTTCTGAATGGCATTTACCACATATTCCTTGGCTTTCTTTCCTGCCTCTTCCTTCGCCTGGCTCTCAAGTTCCTTGTAAAGTCTGGCAACATCAACTTTAACATCGTCTTCCACAGATCTGAGCAATTCTTCTTTTGCCTGTTCGGAGGTCAGACCGGAAACACGTTCCAGTTCCTGTACTCCTTTCAGCTCGAGTTCATCTACTCTCTTTTCTTTCTTCTGCAATTCAGCAAATCTCGCTGTGCACTCTGCCTCGCGCTTCTCAACTGCTTCAGCTTTCTTATCAACGGTTTCTTCCTTCGATAAGACACGCTTCTCATATTTCTGCAGTTCGTTTCTACGTTCCTTGGTTTCCTTCTCCAGTTCGTTCTTTGTACGGAGAGATTCTTCCTTTACTTCCAATAAAGTTTCACGTTTCTTTGTTTCGGCCGCTTTTAAGGCTTCATCAATGATGCCTCTGGCCTTTTCTTCAGCTGACCCAATCGTTTCTGCGTCTTTCTTAACTTTGTTATCCACAGAAACTTTACTAGTAATAGGAACTGCAATCAGTAGAGTGGCTACTACAGCGACAACTGCAACAATAATTGTTGTCACAGGAGCACCTCCTCAATATTTAGTTTTCATTGTGCAATCACAACAATACAAGTTTATCTTTTTTTTAGAATTATGTCAAGTTTTTCTACACAAAAACAAAATTTAAATTTCCAAAGAAACGTCTAGCGTTACTGTTCACTCCGCGACCAGTAACACGCTTCGCGATGCACAGAAAGAATCCAGCAATTTATCAATAGCTTCTCTCACAGGTAATATTCATGTCTTCCAGCACGTGGGAAATATCTCCATAGGAAAAACCTCTTCGAAGGAGAAATCCCTGGAGGCGGCGCATCCCCTTCTCGTCCAGGGCAGTACCAGGCTGACACTTTTTCTCTACTGTAGTTCGGAGAATGGCCAGTTCATCTGGCTCTTCAATCTCTGCAGCCTCTTCCCAGGCTGCAAGGGCAGTCTCGCGGTCAATTCCTTTCCCTGAAAGCCCCTGGAGAATCTTCTGACGGCTCTTGGTTCCCATGCGGAAGGAAATATAATTCATGGCATAGCGGTAATCGTTCAGATACCCATAGGAACGCACATAGTTCATGGCATCCTCTGTGGCTTCTGCTGAAAAGCCTGCCTGACGCAGCCGGTCAGACAGGCCTTTCTCTGTACGGTCCATATGCTCCAGAAGAAGCATTGCCTTTCTTCTGGCATTCTTTTGCTCTTCAGGTGTAACCGCCATATTTTATTCCTCTTCTGCTGCCGGAGCGTCAGATTCTGGTGTAGTTTCTTCTTGCTTCACATCCTGCTGCTCTTCTTCCTCACCTGGAAGAAGGTGATAATGGATACGAACCTTGCGTTCAATCTCATCGCAGATGTCCGGATGCTCTTTCAGGAACAGCTTGGCATTCTCACGTCCCTGGCCGATCTTATTTCCTTCGTATGCATACCATGCACCGCTCTTATTCACAATGGAATTCTCAGCAGCAAGATCAAGGATATCCCCTTCCTTGGAGATGCCGGTACCAAACATAATATCAAACTCAGCCTGCTTAAATGGCGGAGCAACCTTATTCTTAACAACCTTGATCCTGGTGTGGTTTCCAACCATCTCGCCGCCCTGTTTCAATGTCTCTACACGGCGTACATCAAGACGTATGGATGAATAGAACTTAAGGGCACGTCCACCAGTAGTTGTCTCCGGGTTACCAAACATAACACCAACCTTCTCACGGAGCTGGTTGATAAAGATCACAACGCAGTTAGACTTACTGATAATAGCGGTCAGCTTACGAAGTGCCTGTGACATCAGACGTGCCTGCAAACCTACATGACTGTCTCCCATGTCACCATCAATCTCTGCCTTGGGAACCAGAGCTGCAACGGAATCCACGATGATAATGTCAACTGCACCGGAACGAACCATGGTCTCTGTAATCTCCAGAGCCTGCTCACCATTATCCGGCTGGGAAATGTAAAGATTATCAATATCTACGCCGATGTTCTTCGCATATACAGGGTCAAGAGCATGCTCGGCATCGATAAAACCGGCAATTCCGCCTCTTTTCTGAACCTCGGCTACCATATGTAATGCAACAGTGGTCTTACCACTGGACTCTGGTCCGTAGATTTCTATAATACGTCCCTTCGGCACACCGCCTACCCCAAGTGCAATGTCAAGGCTCAGGGAACCGGTAGGAACAGTCTCCACCTGCATATTGGCACTGGACTCACCCAGTTTCATTACAGAGCCCTTGCCATATTGCTTCTCAATATGTCCAAGAGCCGCTTCCAGCGCTTTCTTCTTCTCTTCATTTATCATTATTCCGATCTCCTATTCTTAATAATCAGACAAGTCCGTAGTAATTTCTGTAATCATTAACCGGACTGTATAACCTGTTACCATTCACAAAAGGCACCTGGCAGAACCTTATCCGTGAACAGCAGCCAGGATCTGTTACTGTTCACTCCGTTCACAGTAACGCGCTTCGCGATGCACAGAAATCATGCAAAGCATGATTTCGCGCCGCAATTCTCGGGTTTTCTGTGAACTTTGTTCACAAAAACACCTCGCGGAACGTTACCAGTGAACAGCAGCCAGGATCTTCTTGCTTGCGCAAATACGAACCTATGTTCGTTTCTCTGTAGTACATACTATCTTAAATCAGTTCACTTGTCAAGCCCCTACTCGCCATATAAAAATTTTATTTTTCATGTTAAGCCAAACGAACTGTAAAGTTATTTTCACCGGTGGAATCATCCCGGAATACGGGTGTGAAATTCTTGTATACCCGGAGACAGACAAAACTCCGGTAAATTTTGAAATGAATCGTATACGACTTTTATATTGTCGTTTTCCTGTCAGTAATTCTACTATATAGCAAAACATCCGGAATTACAAGAATTATTTCCTGCAACCCGGATGTTATTTACTATCCCATTACTGTTCACTCCGTGACCAGTAACACTAGCCCCTCTTATCCCTGGCTAAGCACGCTTCTGACATGATCCACTTCTTCCCTTGTTGCCTGAGCTGCCGGCACATAATAGCCTCTTGCACGGGCAATCTGGTAAATCTCCTCCTGGGACATCTCGCACTGATTTCTCATCTGTTTTAAGGTTTGTTTCAGCTGAGGATTCTCTGTCTGAGGGATCATCTCCCCATAACGGGTCAGTTCACCGTTAATTCCGGCAAGGGTATCTGCTACCATCACTTTTTCATTCATCTGCGGCACCTCCTACTGTAAATACTGCATAAGCTGATTTTTGCAGTCCACTGCCGACTGGGCAGACTTCTGGAAAAACTGTTTTACCTGGGCATCTGTAGCCTTACTTGCATACTCCTCCATTTTACAATGGGTGGTGTCAAATCCGCCGATCAGGTGACGTAAATTCTGTAGATCCAGTTCTGAAATTTGGTTCATATAACCTGCCTCCTGTTAAAATATGTTACTGTTCACTCCGTTCACAGCAACGCGCTTCGCGATGCACAGAAATCATGCATTTGCATGATTTCGCGCCGCACTTCTCGGGTTTTCTGTGAACTACGTTCACAAAAAACACCTCGCGGAATGTTACCAGTGAACAGTAACTAAAATATTTCTGTAGCGAAAACCAACAGTATGGAACCTTTGTTTTCGACAGCCTTCAAATGTCCATATATACAAAATACAGGAGAAAATTAATCTCTCCTGTATCCTGAGGCGGACACTTTACAGAAAGTAGTATGTCCGAATTTCATCTTATTATGTACCGTATATATTATGTACCATATATATCTATATCCGTACTTTAAATGGCATATTTCTTACAGAATCCTTATTCCCCGATCAGCCAGTTGTACATCTCTTCATACTGGCGTGCGGAATTACTCCATGAGAAATCCTTTGCCATAGCCCGGTCTACCATCTTATTCCATTCGCGCTTCTTGTCATAGTAAATGCGCTCTGCATAGCGGATCGTGGAAAGCATCTCATGTGCATTGTAATTGCTGAATGAAAATCCAGTTCCTGTTCCTTCGAATTCATTGTAAGGCTCTACCGTATCCTTCAGACCACCTGTCTCTCTGACGATTGGAAGAGTACCATAACGAAGGCTCATCAGCTGGCTCAGACCGCATGGCTCAAACAATGACGGCATCAGAAATGCATCAGAAGCTGCATAGATTCTGTGAGACATGCTCTCATCGTAATAAATCTGTGCAGAAACCTTGCCATGATATTTCCAGTCAAAGTGACGGAACATATTCTCATAGCGCTCATCTCCTGTGCCAAGAGCTACAATCTGTACACTATCCTGACAAAGCTCGTCCATGATATAAGCGATCAGGTCAAATCCCTTCTGATCTGTCAGACGGGAAACAATACCGATCATCATAGCCTTCGGATCCTGCTCAAGTCCTAAATCTTTCTGTAGCTGGATTTTATTCTTAACCTTCTCCTTACGGAAAGTGGTAGCATTATAACGAGCTGACAGATTAATATCTGTCTCCGGATTAAAATCATTATAATCAATACCATTTACAATACCACGCAGACTATTGGAGCGTGCACGGAGCAGTCCGTCCAGACCTTCGCCATAGAACGGTGTCTTGATCTCATCTGCATATGTATTACTTACTGTAGTAACAGCATCTGCAAATACAATACCACCCTTCAGGAAGTTGCCATCCTTGTATGCTTCCAGCTTATCCGGTGTAAAGTAGTAATCGGAAAGTCCTGTAAGCTCCTTGATCGTCTTCACATCATATACACCCTGGAATTTCAGGTTATGTATGGTCATGATGGTCTTAATTCCCCAGAAGAACTGATTCTGCTGGAAGCTGTCGTGCAGATAAACAGGAACAAGACCAGTCTGCCAGTCATGGCAGTGAATAATGTCCGGACGGAAATCGATTACCGGAAGTACGGAAAGCACTGCCTTGGAGAAGAATGCAAATTTCTCCAGGTCCCACGGAGCACTGTCATATGGCTTCGGTCCACTGAAATAATACTCATTATCTATAAAGTAGAACTTAATGCCATCATACTCCATCTGAAGAATACCTACATAACAGTTCTTATATCCAAGATCCATGTAGAAGTGTGTGACATATTCCATTTTATCTTTCCATTCCTGCTTCATGCAGGCATATTTCGGTAAGATCACGCGAATATCAAAATAACGTTTATCAAAGCATTTCGGCAGTGAGCCGGCTACATCAGCCAATCCTCCGGTCTTAATGAAAGGCACTGCCTCTGATGTTGCAAAAAGAATTCTTTTCATCCAAAAAACCCTCCTTAGTAATAGCAAATAACGTTACTGCCACTTAATGCCAGTAACCTGCTTTTGTCTTTTATTATACCCCAAATTCGGCTCATTGGAAAGAACGATTTTTATATTCCAGTCTGATTTTGTCAGCAATCAGTGCAATAAACTCGGAATTGGTAGGTTTTCCTTTCCCATTGCTCACTGTATAGCCAAACAGCTGGTCAATGGTATCCATTTTTCCACGGCTCCATGCAACTTCAATGGCATGGCGGATAGCCCGCTCCACGCGGCTTGGCGTTGTCTGATGGCGTTTGGCTATGGTTGGGTATAAAATTTTTGTAATAGAATTCAGCATTTCCATGTCATTTACGGATAAAATAATGGCATCCCGCAGATACTGATAACCTTTAATATGTGCAGGTACTCCGATTTCATGTATAATATCTGTCACATCCGTTTCCAGATTTCCTGGATTGTAAGTATTTTCCTCTTCCTTTTGTCTTGGACGGTTCATTTCCCTGGCGCGTCTCTCTCCCGCCCGGCGGATGTGTTTGATCCGGTTCAGCAGCATTTTGTTGTCAAAAGGCTTCAGCATAAAATAATCTGCTCCAAGATCAAAAGCGTCCTCTGTGATCCGCTCCTGTCCCACTGCCGAAACCACAATAAATGACGGCACTTTTTTCAAATTTTCATCGTGACTGAAGCGCTCCATCACTGAAAGTCCGTCAACTTTTGGCATGATAATATCCAGTACAACCACGTCAGGCTGTTTTTCCTTTATGATGTTACAGATTTCTTCTCCATTATGTGCTTTTCCAACCAGTTTCAGGTCTTCGTCCTGATCAATGATCTTACTCAGTACCTCCACCATTTTCTCATTATCGTCCGCAATTGCCACATTCAATTTTTCCATGAGGCCATTCTCCTTCTACTATTTTGAAAATTCTCCGGCAATCCACAGCCGGAAAGTTGCTATATTTCTGATATCAGGAACCAAACGCGTTTTTCTTCCCAATATCTTCCTATCACCTGTACAAAACAGCAGGGCCCTGTTTGCTCTTGCACATTTTTCAGAAAAATTTTCCTTTGCTGTAACAACGTCTATTATAGTGGAACTGCCATGGGGAAATCAAGCCGAAACTGCCGTTTTTACTGCATTTTCGTTCGATTAGTTTCGAGTTTTTTTGCGTCTTTTAGCGACAATAATTTCATTTTTTCTGAGGAAATTTTTATATTAAGACAGCGTTTTACACCGACTCTCAATTTAACACAGTTTATTTTTTTCGCGTTTTATGATTGAAAGATATGGAACAGGTTCATAAAAATACAAGAGTGAAATCATGATTTTTCTCCATACTAGTACAGTGAAAATTAAGTTTCTGCTATATTGACACAGTATATGAAAAATCAGACAAGTCACTATAGCGGTTACTTAATATTTGCTGTACCAGCACAGTGAAAAACAAAAGAAAAGGATGTGAAAACATGTACCAGAAACGAAAATACAAACATTTTATCCTGCTCTGTCTTGTCCTTGACCTTCTGACAATGGTATTTCTGGGATATCGTTATCTGGACCGGAAAATTCCGGATGAAATACACATTGACAAAAATTCAGGACTTGACCTTTCCCAGATTTCCAATCTTCCTTTTGTATCTTTCGGAGATACAATCACTGCTTCCGGGGAAGGCAGCTACCAACTGCCTTGCAGACTTTTTGGAAAAATAGCTTTCAAGAATATTAAAGTGAAACCAACAGAGGCAGACACCATTCTGGTCAGCGGCAGCACAGTGGGGATTTACATGGAAACAGACGGAGTTCTTGTGATCGACACCGGAGAAATCCTTTCTAAAAATGGGCAGATGCAGGATCCGGCAAAAAATATTTTAAAGCCTGGCGATTATATTGTTGCACTAAATGAGCAGAAAATATCCTGCAAGCAGGATTTAATTAACGATCTGGAAACTATTGATGGAAAGCCTGTTACGGTAAGCGTGCGAAGAAATAACAGTACCATTCCGGTCTCTCTCTCCCCGGCACAGGATGCTTCCGGAAAGTACAAGCTTGGAATCTGGGTCCGGGATGATACCCAGGGAATCGGAACCCTTACCTATGTAACAAAAAACGGAAATTTCGGTGCTCTTGGCCATGGAATCAGCGATATCGACACAGGAAATCTTTTGTCAATAAAGGGAGGAAATCTTTACTGTGCCCAGATTCTCGGAGTGCAAAAAGGGGAAAAAGGAAGTCCCGGAGAACTTTCCGGGCTGATCCGTTACAGAAATGACAATGTGATCGGACAGATTCGTGTAAATAGTTCAAATGGAATTTACGGCAGTTTCACCAGCAGTTCTGGCAATAATATTACAGAGCTCCAGGCCGCAGCTTCTGCTTCAGATGATACGGTCAATGCTTCTGAAAGCTTTAACCAGTCCAAAACTTCTTTCTGGGATTTTGCAGACAGTTTTTCCGGAAATGATTCTCTGCCAATTTCCCTCCGCCAGATGAAAATCGGCTACAAACAGGAAGTACAGACCGGTCCGGCTTCCATTCTGTGTGATGTAGGTAATGGAGTAAAAGAATACGATGCAGAAATCACCAGAATCGACATGAACCACGAGGACACTAACAAAAGTTTCGTCATCCATATCACCGATCAGCGGCTTCTTAACACCACCGGCGGCATTGTCCAGGGCATGTCAGGCAGTCCCATCCTGCAAAATGGAAAAGTAATCGGTGCGGTAACCCACGTTTTTGTCCAGGATGCGGCAAGTGGGTATGGAATTTTTATTGAAAACATGCTGGAGCGTGTCTGAAAAAGGCTTTCTGCAAGATGTGCGTCACGATTTGTGGGAGATTTTGCCCGGATGAGGGCGCCGTAGCGGACTACGGCAACTGAATTCGGGCAAAATATACCGCAAAGTGGGGCGTGCAGATTGCGGGAATGATTTTTCAGACTCGCTCCGGAGCCTGCCTGAAAAAGCTTCTGATATACTCAGAAATCCCCTGTCAGACAGGAGCCTGTCTCACAGAGGATTTCAACTTACATGTTTGAAAACTCATTTTCTCAATCTACAAAAAGGAATTATGCCTTGCACTCCCTGGCCAGTTTTTTCATCTCCCTTGCATTTTCCAGCACAGCGCCAGTGATCTGGGCACCCCCAAGAAGACGGGCCAGTTCGCGGATGGAGGCTTCTTCATCAAGGGGATGGATCTGAGTGGTGGTCTTGGTGCCTTCAACCTGCTTCTCGATCTCAAAATGGGAATCTGCCATGGCTGCGATCTGGGGAAGATGGGTAATGCAGAGCACCTGATGATGATGCCCGATCACTGCCATTTTCTCAGAAACCTTCTGAGCAGTACGTCCACTGATTCCCGTATCTATTTCATCAAAAATCAATGTTTCGATCTGGTCACGGTCTGCCAGGATTGCCTTCAGTGCAAGCATAATTCTGGAAAGCTCACCACCGGATACGATTTTACCAAGGGGCTTCAGACTTTCTCCCGGATTTGTGGAAATTTCATACTGGATTTCATCATAACCATTCTCTGTAAAACTGCTTCTTCTGGAAAACGTGATGGCAAACTGTACATCCAGGAAATTTAAGTCTTTTAATCCCTGGATTACCTTTTTCTCCAGCTGATGGCTGTATTCTTTACGAATTTCCGAAAGACGGCTGCAGGCTGTTTCCAGCTTTTTCTCTGCCTTTTTCAGTTCTTCCCTGGAAGCCTCGAAAATTTCTTCATACTTCTGAAGTTTGTTCAGCTTTTCCTGCTGTTTTTTCTGGTATTCCTGGATTTCTTCGATACGCTGACCGTATTTGGCTTTCAGACCATTGAGCAGATCCAGGCGGTGCTCTGTCTCATAAAATACGGACTCATCAAAAGTCATGTCATCCATATAGGAGGACAGCTCCCTGTTAAAATCATTGAGAAGTCCGTCCACTTCGCTTAAGGTCTGGGAAAGGGATTCCAGCTGATCATCGTACTCTGTCACTCTGGAAAGCTCCCGAAGAGCCTCTCCCACTGCTTCCCCAGCTCCCTGTCCATCATATCCGGTAAGGGAATGGGCACTTTGCAGGGAATCGATAATTCTGCGTCCATTGGAGAGCTTTCGATATTGCTTTTCCAATTCTTCGTCTTCTCCTGGAACCAGAGATGCTTTCTCAATCTCATTGATCTCAAATTCCAGAAAAGCCATTTCCCGATTCTTCTGCTCTTCGTCCATATCAAGGGATTTCAGTTCTGCCTGACATTTCTTATATTCCTGATAGGCAGCTTTCACCTTCTCTTTTTCCGGAAAGATTTTCTCACGGCCATAAGCGTCCAGGATTTCCAGCTGTTTCTCCTCATAGAGAAGGGACTGGTGCTCATGCTGCCCGTGAATGTCAAGAAGACAGGCTGCAGCGGCCTTCATCTGGCTGACAGTGCTTGTCTCCCCATTTATCTTATTAATGCTCCTGCCGTCCATGATTTTTCTTGACATGAGGATCTGTCCGTCCTCCGGATAAATATCAAGTGCGGCAAGTGCTTCTTTTGCTTTCGTATTTTCAACCTGAAATAAAAGCTCTACCAGTGCATAGGGCGCATTTTCCCTGATCATGCTTCTGGATGTCTTTCCTCCCAGGATCAGCTGCATGGAACCGAGAAGAATGGACTTACCGGCACCAGTCTCACCGGTGAGGATATTCAGCCCTGGTCCGAATTCCACTTCAATTTCATCTATGAGTGCAAGGTTTTTTACGTGTAAATGTACTAACAAGGTTGACCTCCTTACGTTACTGTATATTCAAATGGACAGTAACTCCTTACTCTTTTCTCATACCCTTATAAACAGGTCTAAATGCCATATGTAATGTCAAGCAACGCTATGCTTCAAAGCCACACATGCCCTTCAGATAGCAACAATCGAGCAGGAACTCCCTGCCCGATCCACTTTATGTTCTCAGTCAGCTCTGAAACCCGATTGAAAATTCCGGTCATGCAAACTGTTTCCATTTTTATCTTCTGTTCAAAATACTGCCCAGCTTCTCCATGACACCCTCCGCCAGCTCAGAGCTTTTGCAGGCACACATAATCGTGTCATCTCCTGCAATACAGCCCAGGATTTCCGGCCATTTCAAGGCATCCAGAGCTGTGGCAACTCCCATTGCCATTCCGGTAACTGTTTTGATCACTACCAGATTCTGTCCAACCTCAATGGACACAACCGCATCATTTAACACTCTTGTATACTGGTCCCCAAGCCCTGGCTGTGTATCCTGCAGGATGGCATAGCGGGATTTCCCGTCTTTTCCTGCAACCTTGGTCATTTTCAGTGCACGGATATCTCGTGAAACCGTAGCCTGTGTCACCTTAAAACCGGCTTCATTCAATCTGGCTGCAAGCTCTTCCTGTGTATCTATGTCATATTCTTTTATCAGTTCGATAATTTTCTCATGTCTTGCTAATTTCACTTCTTAACCTCCCCTGCAAAGATTTTCTGCCCTGAAGTCTGTTAAAAAAGGCTGTCACTTACAATACCCCTTTTTCAAACAAGCTCTGAATGAACCTTTGCAACGCATTCTGAAAATGATATTATCAATAAAATTCCCATACTATGATCAATACTTATAATAATATTTGTATTCTGATACATTAATAAAAATCAGCTATCCCTCATTTTTTGTCTCAACACTTCAACAAAACTAAGATGATTCAGCTTCAAAATCCTGGTTTTCACCTCTGCCTTTCGGATCACAATCTTATCTCCTGTGATCATTGGAATCTCAGAATCCCCATCAAAAGAAGCCAGCCCTTTTTCACAATCCTGGTGACGTCCCTCTCCCATTTCCACCGTGATCACATCCTCCGCTGGGAAAACAATGCTTCGGCTGTTCAGAGTGTGTGGCGCGATCGGTGTCATAATCGTCATCTCTCCACTTGGTGAAACAATAGGACCGCCAACAGAAAGGCTGTATCCTGTCGAACCTGTAGGTGTAGAAATAATAATTCCATCAGCGTTATAAGAGTTCAGATATTCGTCATTGACAAAATTTTTAAATCTTACAACACGAAGGGGACCTTCCCTTGCAATTACAATGTCGTTTAAGGCAATATCCTTGCCAATGACCCTGTCTCCCCGGTAAACAGTCCCGGAGAGCATCATTCTCTCTTCCACCTCGTAGACATCCTCCGTAAGCTTGTCAAGAGCCTGGTATACAGACTGCCTGTCCACCTCAGCCAGAAAGCCCAGATTTCCAAGATTGACTCCCAGAAGGGGAATCTGACTACGCTTCTTATCGTGAGCCGCCTGAATGTCTCTGGCAGCCTGAAGAAGGGTTCCATCACCGCCAAGTACGATAATGCACTGTGTTTCTTCCGGAATCTTTCTTGGATCCGTATAGTGGAACGGACCCACGGTCTGTCTTCCTGCAAGCTGAACTTCACAGTGTCCGCCTCTTTTTCCAAGATAATCCACTACCCGGTCTGTAAATTCCAGATTTTTATCTTTTTCATTGTTGGTTATAATATAAAACTTATTCATACCAAAGTCCTGTATCTGTTTACTGCCCCTGTAAGCAACAGCATTCAACTGCATACTATTTTTCTGCCGGTTTATCCAATGCTCCGTGTGCCTGTGCAACCACATCCTCCACTTTCACAGTAAGACTGTCCGGAACCTCCGTTCCCTCCAGTCTTTTCTTCAGATGCAGAAGATATTCAATATTTCCCTCTGGTCCTTTGATCGGAGAAAAAGAAAGATGGCATGGCTCGAGGGAAATACTCATGGCGAAATCCCTCACCTTCTCTATCACTTCCTCGTGTACAGCAGGATCACGGACAACCCCTTTCTTTCCCACCTTTTCCCTGCCAGCCTCAAACTGGGGTTTTATCAGGCAGACGATTTCGCCATCCTCTGTAAGAAGATTTCGCACAGGTCCCAGTACCTTGGTCAGGGAAATAAAGGAAACATCAATAGAGGAAAATGCAGGTTTCTCCTGGATATCCTCCGGTACCACATAGCGAATGTTGGTTTTCTCCATGCACACAACTCTTGGGTCGTTGCGAAGCTTCCAGTCCAGCTGGCCATATCCCACATCAATAGAATATACCTTCACACCGCCATTCTGAAGCATACAGTCTGTAAAACCGCCTGTAGAGGCGCCTACATCCATGCACACCTTCCCCTCAAGACTTACATCAAATTCATTCATTGCTTTTTCAAGCTTCAGGCCGCCGCGGCTTACATATGGAAGGGTGTTTCCTCTGACTTCCACTTTCACCGTTTCAGTAAACATGGAGCCTGCTTTATCTTCCTTCTGACCATCTACATAAACCTGTCCGGCCATGATATATGCTTTTGCTTTTTCTCTGGAAGGTGCAAGAGCGCGCTCCACCAGCATCATATCCAATCGTTTCTTCATTCTCTTATTCCTTCTGAATAGTTACCTGAAATTTTCTTTATCTTCTCTGCAATGGCATTGGCGCTAAGCCCCAGCTGTACCCTAAGACTGTCCACACCTCCATGAGGCACAAAACGATCCGGAATAGCCACTGGCAGCACCTGGATACCAGGATGATGTTCTTCCATATAACCGCATACCTGCTGTCCAAAGCCACCATTTTGCACATTTTCTTCTACTGTTACCACCAGGCTGTGATTCCGCGCCAGCTGATCCAGCAAAGCTGTATCTAATGGCTTTACAAATCTGACATTTACAAAGGTAGAATCAATTCCTTCCTTCTGTAATTCACTGCAGACCTCTGCACAGATCTCCACCATGCTTCCAAGTGCCAGAACTGCTACCTTACAACCGCTGTGAAGGACTTCACTTTTCCCCATCTCCACAGCTGTCTGATATTCCTGCAGCCCCTGATATGCATTACCTCTTGGGTAACGGATTGCTACCGGGCCATCCGCTTTCACAGCAAAGCGAAGCATTTCCTTTAACTCCCAGTCATTCTTCGGTGCCATCACTGTCATTCCAGGCATCATGCTGAGATAGGAAATGTCAAAATTGCCCTGATGTGTCTCACCATCTGCTCCAACAAGACCTGCCCTGTCCACTGCAAAGATCACATGAAGCTTCTGCATGCACACATCGTGAAGCATCTGATCCACAGCTCTTTGCAAAAAGGAGGAATAAATGGCAACCACCGGGACTACTCCGCCAAGTGCCAGTCCGGCTGCAAAGGAAACTGCATGCTCTTCTGCAATTCCCACATCAAAGAACCGGTCTGGAAATCTCTGGGAAAACTTTTTCAGCCCGGTACCATCAGGCATGGCAGCTGTAATGGCAACCAGCTTCTCTTCTTCTGCTGCCACCTGGCACAAAGCATCTGCAAACACATCTGTATAACCCGGACAGACCTTCTTCTGGGTTGGCTTTCCAGTCTTGATGTCAAACGGTCCGATTCCATGAAACATATCCGGATTCTGTCTCGCAGGTTCATAGCCACGTCCCTTTTCTGTAAGAACATGAACCACAACCGGTCCCTTCACACGCTTTGCCTCATTAAAAAGGCGCATCATCTGGCGCATATTATGCCCGTCCACCGGTCCAAGATAGGTCAGGCCCATATTTTCAAAGAGCATTCCCGGAATAAAAAGCTGCTTAATGCTGCTTTTCGTCCTTCTCACAGCATCCACCATAGCGGTTCCCACACGGGGAATCTTTTTTACCGCCTTATTCAAGCTCATTTTCATTCCGGTGTATGCTTCTGCAGTACGGATCGCACTGAGATAATTTGACATTCCTCCTACATTTGGAGAGATTGACATATTATTGTCATTTAAAACAATTATAAAATTGGTATCCAATTCGGCTGCATTATTCAGCGCCTCATAAGCCATACCGCCTGTAAGCGCACCATCGCCGATCACAGAAACCACATGATAATTCTCTCCAAGAAGATCCCTTGCATGCACATAACCAAGGCCTGCAGAAATAGAATCTGAGCTATGTCCCGCGTCAAAAGAGTCGCAATTGCTCTCCCCTCTTTTTGGAAAACCACTCAGTCCGCCTTCCTTGCGCAGGGTCTCAAATTCACCTTTTCGTCCGGTGAGGATCTTATGAGTGTATGCCTGATGGCCTACATCCCAAATAAGCTTGTCATCTGGAAAATCCAGTACATTATGCAGTGCCAGTGTAAGTTCTACCACTCCAAGATTGGATGCCAGATGTCCTCCTGTCCTGCTGACGGATTCAATCAAAAAGCTTCGTATTTCTTCTGCCAGCTGCGGAAATTCAGCCAGAGGAATTTTGTGAATATCGTTGGGCTTTTTTATTTTATCCAGAATCATTTGTATCCTTCTTTCACTTCCTGCGTCCCACCAGCTCGTTCACCAGAGTAAACAGGAATTCATTTTTCTTATTCAGTCCTTCAAACAAAGTAACTGCCTCATCTGACAGCTTCTTCACCTGCTGTGATGCTTTCTCAATTCCCATAAGTGTCACATAAGTAGTCTTATGGTTCTTCTCATCACTGTGAATTGGCTTACCCAGCTCTTCCTCGGTGCTGGTCACATCCAGGATATCATCCTGGATCTGGAACGCAAGGCCGATATTTTTTGCTGCTTTTTCTACTATAGCAGTCTCTTCTTCCGCGGCACCTCCAAGAATTGCGCCTGTCATCACAGAGGCTTCAATAAGTGCAGAAGTCTTATTCTCATAAATATAATCAATCATCTCACGGCTCATAGGCTTGCCGTCATTTTCCACATCCACACTCTGTCCGCCAAGCATTCCGTAAAGTCCGGTCTTATGGGACATTACCTTCAGTGCCTGAATCACATGTGCCTGACAATCTGGTGTATCTGCCGTGTCAAAAGCTGTAAGCATCACTTCATAAGCATAATTGAGAAGTGCCACACCGCTAAGAACCCCCATAGCTTCCCCATAAACTTTATGAGTAGTAAGACGTCCTCTCCGGTAATCGTCATTATCAAGAGCCGGAAGATCATCATGGACCAGTGAATGGGTATGAATCATCTCCATTGCTGCCATAAAAGGATATGCCAGCTTCTCTTCTCCTCCAAACAGCCTTAAGGTTTCCAGGATCAGCATAGGGCGAAGGCGCTTTCCTCCTGCCAGAATACTGTAATTCATTGCCTGTGCCATAGTCTTCGCAAAACCTTCCTCTGCAGGAAGATAAGACTGGATCACTTTATTAATTTCTTCTGTTCTTTTTTTTAATTCATCTTGAAAATTCACCAAGGCTACCATCCTCATTCATCTGCAGCATTTTTTTCTCAACAGTATCAAGCTTATCATTACAATATTTCAGAAGCTCCATTCCCTGTTTATAAAGGCGAAATGAATCTTCCAGGGAGGTCTCACGGTCTTCCAGTCTTCCCGCCAGAACATCCAGCTCTGAAAAAGCCTCCTCCAGAGTTTTCTCTTCTTTTTTCTCATCAGCCATCCTTCCGCACCTCCGTCTTTATTGCTGCACACATTGTGCACAGAAGTCTTTTACTAGCTATGCACGATCTGCATGCTGACTTTATTTTTCACTGTCTGTATCTGCTCCGTAACTGCTGGCTTTTGTATTCTGTACAGACGCCTCTATTGTACCATCTGTAACATAAATCAGCAGACCATCCCCTTGTTTTACCTGTGAAACGCTTGTCAATGTCTTTCCTTCCTTATCAGAAACGTAGGAGTAACCCTGATTCAGCTTCCGAAGAGGAGAAAGACCGTGAAACCTTTCCAGATAGAGGGACAGTCTGTGTCTTTTATCTTTTATCTTTTGTTCCATGGCAGACTGGATTCGTTCCTGCACATCTGCCGCATACTGCTGACGGTCACGCAGACGGCTCTCTGGATTCAGATACTGAAGACGTGTTCCATATCTTTCCAGTTTTGCCCTGTTTACGTCAATTTTATTCCACACTGCCCGTTCCAGCCGTTCTTGATACCCTTGCATGGAATTTAAAAGAGTCCGGCAGTCAAAATAGGCGAGTTCTGCCGCTGCTGAAGGTGTAGGGGCACGAAGATCCGCCACAAAATCCGCGATGGTAAAGTCAGTCTCATGTCCCACTGCAGAAATTACAGGTGTATGGCACTCAAAAATCGCCCTTGCCACCTCTTCTTCGTTAAAAGCCCATAGTTCCTCGATAGAACCACCGCCCCGGCCTACAATGATCACATCCACGCTTGCCTCGTCCAGCATGCGGATACCACGTACAATACTGGCCGCTGCTCCCTCTCCCTGCACAAGTGCCGGGTAAAGAATACTCTGGATAAAAGGATTTCTTCGGGTGGAAACGTTGATAATATCCCGAATCGCAGCACCTGTAGGAGATGTGACAATCCCCACTCTGTGGGCAAATTCCGGTATGGGCTGCTTGTACTCCTGTGCAAACATTCCCATATCCTCCAGCTCCTGCTTCAACGCCAGGTATCTTTCATAAAGCGCACCAGCTCCCTCTAAAGTAATCTCCTTCGCATAGAACTGATATGCGCCATCTCTTTCATAAACATCTACTCTGCCCCCGGCTATCACCTTGTCTCCGTCTTTCATGCGGAAAGCAAGACCTCTTCTGGAACCTGCGAACATAACGCATTTCAGTGTGCCGCCTTCGTCCTTCAAGGTAAAATAGATGTGTCCTGTGGAGTGGTATTTACAGTTGGATACCTCTCCCTTTACATAAATATTCTGTAAAAAATAGTCCTGGGTAAACATGTTCTTCACATAGCGGTTTACCTGACCAACAGAATAGACATTATTCATTTTTATTTTCCGGTGCCCTAGAGCTTACATTGCGGTTGACAACTACCACCTTTTTGGAAGGATCCTTTACCTTGAAACCGGATTTCGGTCTTGCAGAGGTCTGTTCTTCTTTCTTAGAAGATGCCTTTCTTGCAGCAACCTTCTTATCCGGGTTGGCAATCTTTCCAAGGATTCCGTTTACGAATGCACCGGACTCTTCAGAACCGAAGCATTTCGCCAGTTCTACAGCCTCATTGATGGCAACTCCTACCGGCACTTCCTCTTTCTCATATTCAAGCTCATACACAGCCAGACGAAGAACTGTCAGATCAACACGGTTCATACGGCTTGTCTTCCATCCCATACTGATGCTGTTCAGCTTCTCATCAAGCTCATCTGTGTGGTTCATAATGTTCATATATTTGCGGCTGATATAGTCCCGGTCGCTCTCTTCCAGATTCTCAATATCAGCTAAATATAAAGCCAGCTGCTCTTCCATTTCTTTCTGTGTATTAAACTCGCTGATAAAAAGCAGCTTAAAAATATGTTCTCTCTGTTCCCTTCTTCTCATGTTTCCTCCTACTATCTGTAACTCCCGAAAATCCCTGCAAAGAAATGCCAGCTCACGCAGACATTCATAGAAAAAAAAGGAAAGGTTTACTTTCCTTTTTTCGTTTACTTGCTTTTTTCATTCTCCATATCTACGCTTGCAATATGAATATTGACATCTGCAACCTCAAGTCCTGTCATGTTCTCAATGGCTGCTTTTACTTTCTCCTGAACCTTCTTGCTGGTCTCAAGGATATTCATGCCATATTCAATATTCAGGGTAAGGTCAACGCTTACCACACTGTCAACAATTTCAACCTTAACTCCCTTGGAGAGATTCTTCATTCCAAGCTTGCTTACCAGCTCATTGGTAATATTACCTGCCATGGAGGCGACTCCGTCTACTTCTGTAGCGGCAAGTCCGGCGATAATAGTAACGACCTCATCTGCGATCTGAACCTCACCGATTCCCTCAATATCCTGTATTTTATATGTTGTTCTCTTCTCTGCCATGCTTACAAACCTCCTAGGTTTAATCTGCCGGCTGCCGGAAAATTCGCATCTTTCCCCGAGGCCAGCGTCAAATCTGCCTTACGGCGTATTTACACGAAACGGACTATCCCACGCATCTGCGCAGTTCTATTTCTATCCGAGACTTTCTTTAATTATAGCAAAATGCGTCAAAAATGAAAAGAGTTATTTACTGAATTCTGTTAATATTAAATCCGGATTTCTGTCTTCTGTCATGCCCACACTCCATGCATTGATAAACAGAAGCAACGGATTGCCTTTCAGATCTGTAACCTTCTTCATGTCAGAAGTTCCGACGATCTTGTCCACCTGAATCTCATCCTTGTTCGCAATCCATCTGATGTGCTCATATGGCAGATTTTCCAGACGAATTTCCACATTATACTCGTTCTCCAGACGATATTTCAAAACATCAAACTGGAGCACACCAACAACGCCCACAATGATCTCTTCCATATTTCCGTAAAGCTCCTGGAAAATCTGGATGGCACCTTCCTGTGCGATCTGGTTAATTCCCTTTACAAACTGCTTTCTCTTCATGGTATCCAGAAGTCTTACCCTTGCAAAGTGCTCCGGTGCAAATGTAGGAATGCCCTCAAATGCAAATTTTTTTCCAGGCGTACAGATCGTATCTCCAATAGAGAAAATACCGGGATCAAATACACCGATAATATCTCCTGCATAAGCCTCCTCAACTACATGGCGTGACTCAGCCATCATCTGCTGGGGCTGAAGAAGTCTCATCTTCTTATCCCCCTGTACATGATAAACCTCCTGGGAGGCATCGAATTTGCCGGAGCAGATACGCATAAATGCAATTCTGTCACGGTGAGCCTTATTCATATTTGCCTGAATCTTAAATACAAAAGCAGAAAAATCATCGCTCATAGGATCAACAAGACCTGAGTCTGCCATTCTTGGAAGAGGTGACGTAGTCATCTTCAGGAAATGCTCCAGGAAAGTCTCAACACCAAAATTGGTAAGAGCGGATCCAAAGAACACAGGAGTCAGTTCTCCCTTACTTACCATCTCCTGATCGAACTCGGCACTTGCGCCATCCAGAAGCTCGATTTCCTCCAGAAGCTGTTCTTTCTGCTCCGGATCCATAACCTCAAGTGCATGAGGAGAATCCAGATCGATTTCCTCAATAGTTCCCTCCTTGGTACCTTTCTGGGTATCTGTGAAAGTAAGGATCTTATTCGTGTTGCGGTCGTAAACACCGCGGAATTTCTTACCGGAACCGATTGGCCAGTTAATAGGACAGGTTGCGATTCCAAGCTCTTTTTCGATCTCGTCAAGAAGATCAAAGGTATCGTTGGCATCACGGTCCATTTTATTGATAAAAGTAAAAATAGGAATGTGTCTCATAACGCAGACCTTGAACAGCTTTCTGGTCTGTGCCTCAACACCCTTGGACCCGTCGATTACCATAACTGCAGAATCTGCAGCCATCAGGGTACGATAAGTATCCTCTGAGAAATCCTGATGTCCAGGAGTATCCAGAATGTTGATGCAGTAACCGTCATAATGAAACTGCAATACGGAAGAAGTAACGGAAATACCTCTCTCCTTCTCAATTTCCATCCAATCCGATACTGCATGGCGGGCCGTTGCCTTTCCTTTAACACTACCGGCCAGATTAATGGCTCCGCCATACAGCAGGAATTTCTCAGTCAGAGTAGTCTTACCTGCATCCGGGTGGGAAATGATGGCAAAGGTTCTTCTTTTTTCTATTTCTTTCGTATACTTCGACACGTTTAGCCTCCTATTTGAATTCTCTATTTCAGACACGCTCTAGAGCGTGTATTCTTACATTTTTGCAGCATTCCTATTCTAGTATAAGGACTGCTGCACTGTCAAGGGGGTATATCATGGATTTACTGTAGTATTATCACGGATTTACTGTAGTATCATCATCAATATCCACGGAAGTCTCCAGTGATTCATCTTTATTTACCAGTTCTTCCTCGCTTTCATTTAACGGCGTGATCACAATATTTTCCGGCGCAATTCCCGTTTTTCTTTTCACAATGTCTTCAATCTGAGCCCGTTTTGCATCTGTCAGATCTGCTTCCGGAACCACCACATCTGCCGTTTCTCCGGTAAGGTTTACGATCACATTTTCGAAGCCTTTGGCTTCCAGAAGAAGTTCTGCTGCCGACTCTTTTTCCGTCAGATCCGCCATGGAAACCATTGTGCTCACAGCCTCCTGCTTCTGGTCATCTCCCAGATCCTGGTTGTTAATAATAGCCTGCAGGTCTGCTTTATTCTGGGAACGGATCTGTTCTCTGGAAAGTTTGGCCTGGGCCGCAAAATCAGAAGCCGCAGTAAGTACAGCTTCCCCCGGCGTGCTGGTGGTCTGATCCTGCACATCCGTAAGGCTGCTATCCGCCCCGTTCTCATCCAGAAGGGCTGTTTCATCGGTCAGATCATAGTCTACATCCTCCAGAATACTGCTGCTGTCCGCGCTTGCCTCCTTATTTTTCAGGCCAAGATCTACATCTGCAAAATTCAGGTATCCTGCAACTGCGATCAGAACCGCCAGTGAAGTAATGATTACCTGGTTCTTTTTCAGAATCTTTTTCACTTTACCTCTCCTCATTTCATTTTCATTACTTTAATTTTATGGGCATCCAGCTGAAATAATGCCATAACTCCTTCTACAATATTCCTGGAAACCACAGAATTATCTGCTCCTTCCGCCGCGATCAGCACTCCGGTCACCGCCTGATTTCCGGAATCGTAGAAACTGCTGCTGTCTTTTTCTTCCCCCGTCATAAGGAGCACCCGCACTTTTCCCACTCCTTCTGTCTGGGATAAAAGATCTTCCAGTTTTTTCTCCAGAACTGTCCGTTCTGCATCCGTATTTTCCTCAGAAGAAGCAGAAAAAAAGGAACTGCTTTTTACTTCCGGGGAGCTAACCTTTTTATTGGATACCGGAAGTGCGATCACCGTAAGCAGAAGTCCCAGAAGGAGAAGAATCACCCATTGTCTGCTTCCCATTTTCCCAAGCAAGGACTTCACAGTTTTCTTCCCGGATTCCCCAGTTTGCTGCAAGTTCATCTTTTATCCCCCTCTCAAGCTCTCCATCTGGCACCGCCTTCGTCCACAGGCAGGCTTTTAACAGCTCCCCTTCTATATGTACTTTGCATGCCGTCACTTCTATGCCTTTCTTTTTCAAAGATTCCGGAATATTTTTCTCAAGCTGCTCCTCCACACCTTTTTCCAGAAGGCTTTTCTGAAGATTTTCCAGATCAAGAGTGAGCCGCTTTTTTTCCTCCTGCTGGTAAAGGCTGGAAAAGCTTTCCGGCAGTGTCTTAGCTTTTTCCAGAATGGAAAGCATGGGAGTGATCAGCATAGCCATCAGCAAAAGCCCCATAAAAAAACGCACATAACGCTGATATTTCCCGGTAGGCACCAGATGGATGAGCATAGTCAACAGAATATAAAATATGGCAAGGCATTTGATCCAGCTGTAGATGGCTTCTTTCATAATATATCACTTCCCGCATCCCATTTTTGTCTCATATCTCAGTCATATGATCAGGTTATTATGATTCATTTCCGCTTACTGTTACTTTTATCCGCCTACAGACGCCATGAGAATTATAAAGGTAAGCACACACAGAATTTCCGCAGTCAGCATGATCCGCAGAAGCAGGGCACAGCCTTCTCCCATTGTGCCAAGACAGCCTACGATTCGTTTGTCTGATACAGGCTGTGCCACTGCACCAAGGAAGCGATAGCTAAGGGATAGAAGACCATAATGAATCACAGGTCCGGCTCCTGCAAGAAGCAGAACCACCACTGCCATTGCTCCAAGACAGTTTTTCACAAGCAGTGCCCCTGCCAGAATCAATTCTGTTACCGCATTTACGGCATTTCCCACAGCCGGAATCGCTCCGGCAGTTCTGCCCAGGGCAGTTCGTTTGATAGCATCCATGGCAGGCGCAACCAACCCTCGTACCGCCTGAAGCCCAAGGACAGCCCCAAGCATGGTTTTCAGGCTCCAGCTGATCATAGTTTCCAGAAGCTCTGCCATCTTGCTTAACATATCCTCTTTGGAAAGATGGTTCACCATACAAAGAAGAACATACAGATTAGCCCCTGGCAGAATCAAAGTGAGAAGAAGCCATTCCACCAGCCACACCAGAAGAAGAACCCCCTGATAAAATACAGATGCCGTGACAGCTCCCGATGCTGCTGAAACTGCCACGAAATAAGCAGGTGCCAGGCCTTTCATAAACTGAGTCATCCACTCCAGCTGTTTTCCAAGGGAAACTCCAAGCTGCTGATAGCTGTTCATCAGAATGGTAAATAATAAAAGATATACCATGTAAAAACTTACCTCTCCAATCTGGCTGTTTTCAAATACCTCTGCAAAATTTGAAAAAACAGCAGCTGCCAGCACCAGAAGAAGAATGCGAAAAAAATTAGCCCGTTCTTTTTCCAGCCGGTCAAAAAAGAGGCTGCGCAGAAATTGCTGCACCGCCTCTTTTGAAAATACTGTTTCGCCGTTTATCATGTTTTTTAATGCTGTTCCTATGGAGAAGCTGTCCTCTCCCAGCATTTCATCCATTAAAGTTTGTACCTGTTCGAAAGACATGTCAGAAACCAGCTGCTCCGTAATGCCCTCAGAATCAGCGGAAGCTGCACGATAGCCAATACCTGCTGTTACCGTTTTCTCCGTTGTCTCTTCCTCTGTTTCGACTGCTGTTTCACCTGTAAAACTCTCTGCTTCCATGTTCTCTGCGTTTACATTTATTTTTCTGGTTCCCATCAGAATCCATACTGCAAACAACAATGCAGCAATTACCTGCCATTTTTGTTTTTTTCTCCAGAACCTCATACCATGAACTCCTGAATCGTCTTCAGAAGTGCCATAAGCACCGGCATGCTCAGCACCATCACCGACAATTTACAGAACAGCTCGATCTGAGCCGCTGTGGTGCTGTAGCCTGCATCTTTACAGATTCCGGAGGCAAACTGGCCAATGTAAGTAATTCCGATCATTTTTACCAGTGTGGAAATATATTCCGTATCCACCGGAAGTGTCTCCTGGATTTTTCCCAGAGATTCAAACAGATAATAAATTTTCCCCACAGCAAGTCCCATGATCACAAGACCAATTCCAACTGTAATAAAACAGGCGTATTCCGGTTTGGTTCCTTTCATAAGAAATCCAAGAATAACACCGCATACGCCTAGTAACGAAATCTTTATAATGTCCATTTTCCACCTCCTGAACACAGGTGACAGGATATTGGTGAATCAGATCACAATTCAAATAATTTTTTTATGCTGTCAAACAACTCATAAATATATGGTACGATCCAGAAGAGTACCACAAGAAGCCCTGCCAGGCTGACTAAAAAAGCCTGTTCCTCTCTGCCGCTGTGTTTCAGGACCTGAGAAAGTACGGAGACCAGAATCCCCACAGCAGCTATTTTGAAAATAATACTGACTTCCAAGGGGGCCTCCTTTCTTACCGTTATCTGCCTTTACATAACCGTTTTCCAGGCAATTTTCCCAGATATTATATGAAATTACCACAACAAAACTGCCAGCAGAATTCCTCCCAGAATTCCCATGCTCTGATATGTTTTCTGCTGCTTTGGCATAGCACTTTTCAGAATCTTTATCCTGTAGTCTAACTCTTCCTCCAGAAGTGTGAGCTGTGCCACCTGCATTTCCCTGTCCAGATATCCCAGTTTTTCTCCCAGAGAAAGAAAGCTTTCCCGCTCTTCCTCTGAAAGCCTGTGAAGGGGAAGCAGTCTTACCGCGCATTCCCTGAAAATCTCATCAAAGGTAATTCCAGGCCGCTGCTGAAGCCATCCTGCAGTTTCTTTGAGAAAAAGCCTGTACTCTCCTGGCATTTTTGCTGCAGCATCAAGAAAGGCATCTTCCAACGTCGCCCCTGTGCAGCGGATTTCCCCTTTCAGTAACAGAAGAAGCTGCGCCAGTTTTTCCAGAATTTTCAGTCTGGCTGTCAGTTCCATGCTTTTACACAGCCCAAGACCTGTTCCGGAAAAAAGGATCAGAATGATTCCTGCTGTTTTCAACAAGGCCTCCCATTTCTGTCATAAATTCCAAGTATGGTTCCTGCATGTTCTCCCTTGTCCAGGAAAATATACCGTTCAAACACTCTTCTTCTCACCAGCTTTTCAAAATAAGGCTGATGGATCACGTCCTCAATGGAATTCCCATGAGCAGTGGCGATCACTTTACATCCACTGTGGATCACAGATTCCACAGCTTTAAAGTCTTCTTTCCGTCCCAGTTCGTCTACAGCCACAACTGCCGGGGACATAGAACGGATCAGCATTTCCATCCCTTCTGCCTTCGGACAGCCGTCCAGAACATCTGTACGCATGCCAAGGTCATTCTGGGGAACTCCCTGATAGGAACCGGCAAGCTCACTTCTCTCATCTACAACGCCAACCGTTACCCCCGGCATTTTTTTCTTTTCCTCACCATTGCTCAGCTGACGGATAATATCCCGGAGCAGGGTTGTTTTCCCCCCTCTTGGCGGAGAAACGATCAAAGTATGGGCTACCCAGTCTTTTTTGCGGATATAGGGCATCACCTGGTCTGCGCAGCCTACCACTTCGTGAGCCAGACGTACATTGATACAGGAAATATATTTCATTCCCTGGATCTCATTGCCGTCAAGAATCACCTTTCCGGTAACACCTACCCGATGACCTCCCTGAACAGTGAGAAATCCCTGGCGCATTTCATCTTCATAGGAATAAAGGGAATAACCACTTATATATTCCATGGTTTCCTTCAGATCTTCCCTTGTCACCACGTATTTGCCATCATGGTCGGTAAGGAAACCCTCACCTCCGTCATAGGTGTAGAACAGCGGCCGTCCTACTCTTAACCGTATCTCATATATTTTGTCATAATCAAGGTTTGCATTCATCAACAGTCTGCGGATATTGCCTGCAAACAGGTTCTGAATCTGCTCTGCTTCTATGTTGTATCACCTCTCAATTTTAATATATGTGGACAATCCCGGATTCATTCTTAAATAAATCCCCCAGATTTCAGTTCTGGACACATTCTAATACTGGCTCACATTACTCTGTATGCTCTGCTGGTATTCTTCCGTTCTGGGAAGGCTCAGTTTTAAAACCCTGTCCACAATATTCACAGACGCTGAACTATATGCATAAGCAGCGGATTCAAACAGCACGTACAAGTCATCCCCATCCACAAAAATCTGTTCGATTCGTTCCGGAAACCGATAGCTGACAGCAGAATTCTCATCTACATAAAGCCTTTTATCGGATTTCTCATAAAATACCACTCTGGAAGGCAGAATTCCAAAGGAATGAGACAAAAGAAGCTTGTCGTTATAAAAAGTCATTCCCTGGGCCTGTTCGGAAATGGTGGAATAATCAAGGGGAACCGCCATCCCGAAGTTCATTCCCAGACCTTCATCCATAGTATTTATCAGGTTTCCCTGATCATCTACTGCATATCTTGCAATGGCACTGTCTGTATATTTTGTAAAACAGCCAACGTACAGACACCCATCATAAAAGGTCATAAAGGAATCACGGACGATTCCGTAAAGGCTGGCTACCTGGTTGGTCGCGATAGGATGCCTGCCTGCATCATAGTCATAATTTTCGATAGATTCCATGGTAAGGCTCACTGCCTGGGCAAGTTCCTGCGTATTTGAAGAATACCACAGAATCCGGTGTTCACTGTCATATGCCAGACCGCCAACATGTGGCTGTCCGGGCAAAATAATTTCTTTTATAAAACGATGCGATTCTTTGTTGATCATATAGATCACAGAGTTATGCTTTTTCGCATGGCAATAGGCACTTACAAAAACATAATCCTCTGTTACTGCCAGACCCTGCGGTGTCATAGTGGTACACATGGCCGGCATATCACCCTCACTGGTAAGAAGGGTTCGTGTTGCTTTCAGGCCGGGAATAATATAGGTTCCGTATTCCCGCTCCTTTTTCCTGTCTTCAAAGGCAAATGCCATCAGCTCTTCTTTCTGGGAAAGCATCTGGATCTGTCCACGAAGAGTATAGTAAGCCGCTTCCTGATTAGTGGTTTTCCTCTTGGTGGGCGGCTCATTTCTGCCTCTGTATATAAAGGCATATGCCAGATAAGATCCCACGATGACCAGAACCATGATCAGGATCCTGAGCCAGAAAATGCGGTTTTTCCATTTCATCTTTTTCGTCATTTATCTGCACTGCTTCCGCAATAGTACTCTTTTGGTAACTGTTCTGTACCTTCACAACTACATGCTTTACAATTGCATGCTTCGCGATACACAAAAAATCATGCTTTCCATGATTTCACGCCGAAATTCCCGGGCTTTCTGTGAACTGTGTTCACAAAAACAACCTCGCGAAATACTGTCTCCTAAATAGTTACCTCTTTTTTTGTTATAATTTCACAACAGACATCATTATACTTTATCAGGTTTACGTTTACAAGAGGAAATTAGAACAGCCCGGTTTCTTCCAGAAACCGTGAAGGGGCACGCTCTTTATCGTACTGACGTCGCACATAACAGAGCATAAGTTCTTTCTTCGCCCGAGTCATGCCTACATAAAAAAGCCGGCGTTCTTCTTCCAAAGACTCTGCCAGAACAGCCTTTTTATAGGGAATGCTCCCTTCGTTTACATTCATAATATAAACTTTGTCGTATTCCAGCCCTTTTACCGCATGAAGGGTGGAAATTACAATCCCTTCCCTTTTCGTCTCCTGTTTTTTCGCCTGTTCAGCCAGCTTCTTTGTGTAATCCTCTATGTAGTTTTCCCACTCTTCCAGGTTTTTCATACCTTTGGCACTTTCCTGTATGCGGTCAAGGACCTCAAGAAGCTCCTCCGGACGAATTTTACGGTACTGGGCATATTCAATCAGATATTGCTCATAGCCCATTCCTTTTCGGATAAAATTCACTGCAGCATAGGGTGCCAAAGTGGAAAGAATCCGAAGATGTGTTTCCAGTGTGGTAATCCTGTCGCACATCCAGTCTTTATCTTTATAGAAATCTCTCAATGCAGAAAATGAGATTGTGGTCTGTGTCAGGGCATCCCTTGCTATATACCGGTTGGGGCGGTTCATGATTTCCAGGAAAAGCTTTCTCGTCCTGTCTCCTGCTGCCATTTTCAGATATGCCATCAGGTTTCTGCTGATCCAATGCCGGAACAGATTGGGCAGCTGTTCTTTCATGGTAAAAGGAATCTGGTACTCCATCAAGGCTCCAACAAGCCCCTCTGCCTCCTGATTGGTACGAAAAAGCACTGCAGTATCCTCCAGATTCTCTCCTGTCTCCAGCCGCTTCTTCAAAAAAGCGGCAATCTTCACATACTCTTCTCTTGGATTGTCAAATTCCATCACCTTCACAGGTTTTCCCTGCTCATTTGGCGTAGACAGCCTCTTCTTAAAGCGGATCTGGTTGCAGCCCACCACATTCATGGCTGCCTGAAGTACATTTTTCGTACAGCGATAATTAATGTCCAAAAGAACCGTTTCTGCCTTAGGATAATCTTTGGTAAAGTTCAGCATGATCTCTGGCTTGGCGCCACGAAAATGATAGATAGACTGATCATCGTCTCCCACTATGAACAGGTTATCCCTGGGCTTTGCCAGCATCCTAACAATATCATACTGGAGATGGTTGATATCCTGAAATTCATCTACCATAATGTATTGGAATTTGTTTTGCCATGCCGCCAGAATATCTTTTCTCTTGACAAAAAGTTCATAGCAGCAAAGAAGCATGTCATCGAAATCCAGTTTTCTTCTCTGGCGCAAAGCCTTCTGATACCCATTATAAATCTGGCGGAATACCTCATCCGGGCAGCAGGAAGAATAATAGTGATCCAGGGAAATCCTCCCCCCTTTTACCACGCTGATTTCCTTTGCCACATCCTCCTGGAAATCTCCCTCCTGAGCCAGTTCCTGACCAAATTCCAGAGTCATTTCTTTTAAAATGGCATATTTTTCTTCTTCTGACAAAATATTGCCGGCACCAAGTCCATAAGCCTGCTTCAGGATTCCGTAAAAAACACCGTGAAAGGTTCCGAAGGTAACAGCCGTGGAGGTCTGTCCGGTAAACTTCAGAAAACGCTCTCTCATCTCTTTTGCTGCAGCCCGGGAAAAGGTTACAACAAGAACAGAGGACGCCGGTATTTCCCCCTCACCAGTCATATATGCAGTTCTTTCAACGATCACTGAAGTTTTCCCCGAACCGGGGCCTGCCAGAACCATCATAGGTCCTGACAGGTGGGCGATTGCCCTTAATTGAGATGGATTTTTCTTCATAATTGAGACAGATTCTTCATTACAGATTCTCAAGCTTCTCGATTGCAGCTTTCACACGGCGGATTGTCTCATCCTTGCCAATGATCTCCATGATCTCGGTAGCGCCTGCCGGTGTCATCTGCTTGCCTGAAACAGCTGTACGAAGAGGCCACATTACATAGCCGTTCTTGTAACCTTTCTCCTTGACAAATTCACTTAAGGAAGCGAACAGCGGATCATTGGTGTAATCCTCCTGAGCCTCCAGAAACGGAAGAACTTCCTTCAGAACTGTAAGAGAAGTCTCTTCGTTTGTTTTCATTTTCTTATGGCAGTACATAGATGCATCATACTCCGGAACTTCCTGGAAGAAATCGATCAATGCCGGAATGTCAGGGAAAGTTTCGATTCTGGTCTGAACCATTCCTGCAATTTTCTTAAAGTTAAAGTCTCCCTTCAGAACTTCCTTCATGTATGGAAGTGCTCTCTCATAAAATACTTCCGGATCCATTTTCTTAATATACTCGCCATTCATCCAGCGAAGCTTGTTGATATCAAATACAGCCGGAGATTTATTAATGTGATGATAATCAAATTTTTCAACCAGTTCCCTGAGGCTGAAGATCTCGTTATTATCTGCCGGACTCCATCCCAGAAGTGCAACATAATTTACAATTGCCTCGGAAACAAATCCCTGATCCAGAAGGTCCTCATAGGAGGAATGTCCGGAACGTTTGGACAATTTGGCGTGAGTTTCATCCGTGATCAGTGGACAATGTACATAAACCGGAATATCCCATCCAAATGCCTCATAGATACGGTTGTATTTAGGGGAAGAGGAAAGATATTCATTGCCTCGTACCACATGTGTGATTCCCATAAGATGATCGTCTACAACGTTAGCAAAATTATAAGTCGGATATCCGTCAGATTTGATCAGGATCAAATCCTCAAGTTCCTCATTGTTTACTGTAATATCTCCGTAAATTACATCATGGAAAGTGGTAGTTCCCTCTGTAGGCATGTTAAAACGGATTACATGTGGCTCTCCGGCATCCAGACGGCGCTGAACTTCTTCCTTGGAAAGCTTCAGACAGCGTTTGTCATAAATGGAAATCTCCTTGCCTGCTACCACACGCTTCATGCTCTCTAATTCTTCCTTCTGGCAGAAGCAGTAGTATGCATCGCCCTGGTCTACAAGCTGTTTGGCATATTTCATGTAAATCCCCTGTGCCTGGCGCTCGCTCTGTACATATGGGCCATATCCACCGTCCTTATCCGGACCTTCGTCATGAATAAGACCAGTCTTCTCCATAGTACGATAAATAATATCTACAGCGCCCTCTACATAGCGCTCCTGGTCTGTATCCTCAATACGGAGAATAAAATCTCCGCCTTCATGCTTTGTAATAAGATATGCGTATAACGCAGTACGTAAATTTCCAACATGCATTCTGCCTGTAGGGCTTGGTGCAAATCTGGTTCTGATCTTAGTCATGTCTTCTCTATTCTCCCTGTTTATTCTTTCTTATCTTCTGCTGCCATTCCGTGATGGCAACTGCCTTTTCACATTATATACCTAATCCATTCAAAATGTCTATAGAAAAAATCCCCCTGAAGCCCAGCCTCAGGGAGATCGTTACGTTCACTCCGTTCACCGTAACGCGCTTCGCGATGCACAGAAAGACGAACCTTCTTGTGACAAGCACAAGAAGTAGCGTTTGCTGCGCAAACTTAATTCTCGGGTTTTCTGTGAACTTTGTTCACAGAAACACCTCGCGGAATGTTACCAGTGAACAGTAGCGGGAGATCATCATCTGCGAAAAAAATTAAGCATCGATTCCTTTATCTCTCAGATAGTCGATTACATCACCAACTGTGTTCAGCTCTGTAAGCTCTTCTGCCGGAATCTCGATGTTGTACTCATCTTCCAGAGCCATAACAAGCTCGAAGAGGTCAAGGGAATCTGCTCCCAGGTCATCCTTGAAAGAAGTATCTGCTGTAATTGTCTCTGCGTCGCAGTTAAGCTGCTCTGCGATCATTTCACTCATCTTTTCTAACATTGCTCATTCTCCTTTAATAAATATCTCGAAAACCGGCTTCCATCAGCCGTATGTCATACACTGCGGAAAGTATATAATCTGCTGGCTCATTTGTCAAGAGAATTATAGGATAAATTCCGGCTCCTGGAATTTAATCTGTCTGGCCACACTTAAGGCCAGTCCCATCTCTGCCATCAAGAACAAAATGGAGGTACCTCCATAGCTGATAAATGGCAATGTGACACCTGTGTTTGGCATGATGTTCAGCACTACAGCCACGTTCATAATAACCTGCAAAGCGATATGTACAAAAACACCGCTCACAAGCAGGGAGCCAAACATATCCGGTGCATTCTGTGCAATAAAAAATAATCTGTACAGCAGATAACCAAACAACGCCAAAACCATGATCGCGCCAAAAATCCCAAGTTCTTCACAAATAATAGAAAATATCATGTCATTCTGTGCCTCAGGCACACTTCCAAGCTTCTGGATACTGTTTCCAAGACCTCTGCCAAAGAAACCTCCTGAACCAATTGCATACAAAGCCTGCAGGGTCTGATAGCCATCTCCGCTTGCATAATCCTCCGGATGAAGCCATACCTGAATACGACGTAAACGGAAGTTAGAGCTCTGATCCATATGAGAAAGACTGTATACCAGGATTGCCACCAGAATAACTGCAACAACTGCAAGAATAACAAATGGTTTTGTTTTTGGATGTGCAATAAACACCAGACCTACGGTAATCCCAAAAATAATCATAGCAGTACTCAGGTTATCCGTAAACACATATGCAAACAGGGCCTGAATGCCGCCCATTCCCAGAAGTACCATAGTAGCTTTCAAGGTTTCCACTCTCTTTCCCATTTTGACGATCAGATAGGACAATGTGATGATCACTGCAATCTTTGCAATCTCTGCCGGCTGAAACTGTACCCCAAGCTTCAGCCATCTTCTCGCTCCATGAGAGGTGACTCCCAGGGGAGTCTTTACCAGCACCATGAGAAAAGCGGCTGCTACATAGATCACAAACGGAAATTTCGCCAGAATATGATAATCAAAATAGGACACTATAATTGCCAGCACAAGACAGCCAATACTGTACATTGCCTGCTTCTTGAAGTAGAACATGTCGTCGCCTTCATTAATCTGCGCCATATAAGAGCTTGTACTGTAAAGCATGATCAGGCCAAAGCACATGATCAATATGATTACTGCGACCAGATTAAAATCATAGTAATCTGATTTCGCTTTTTTCATTTTGATCTTGGTCTTATAGCCAGGACCTGCCTTTTTCTTTCCTGACCGGATACTTGCTTTTTTCTTTTTCGCAATATCCACTTTATCACCTTTTTCTGTTCATTTTTATATAAACTCTTTTATTTCCTTAATTGTTTTTCATTATAGCAGACTCTTTTTGCAGGTGCAACCCAAAGGTGCTGTTACTCTGTGACCGGTAACGGCTGCAGTTACTGTTCACTGGTAACATTCCGCGAGGTGTTTTTTGTGAACAAAGTTCACAGAAAACCCGAGAATTAAGTTTGCGCAGCAAACGCTACTTCTTGTGCTTGTCACAAGAAGGTTCGTCTTTCTGTGCATCGCGAAGCGCGTTACTGGTCACTGAGCGAACAGTAACCGGCTGCAGAATTTATCCCGTAATAGAAAAGAGCAGGATACTCTCCTGCCCTTCTCTTGTTCCTTATAGAAATTTATATCTGACCTGCTTAAGATCAGTCTTCGCTGCCATCATCAAAGCCTTCTGTCTCAATAATGAACTTCACGTTGCCGCTCATGGAATCATCTTTTCCTGTGAAAGATGTATAAGCTGCATCATCAGACTGGAGTGCTTCCAGACGATCCAGAACACTCTGGAAATCCTCTTCCATAGTATCTTTCAGTTTCTTGATACCATCATCATAGAACTCTTTCTCACCGTCTTTCAGATCTTTTGCTCCGTCCTTCAGAGTCTTAGCTCCGTCTTTCAGATCTTTTGCCCCATCCTTCAGGTCTTTTGCTCCATCATCCAGGGTCTTAGCTCCATCTTTCAGACTGCTTGTTCCGTCTTTCAGAGTCTTAGCTCCGTCATTCAAATCCTTAGCTCCATCTTTCAAAGTCTTGGTTCCGTCTTTCAGATCTTTTGTTCCGCTTACTAAAGAAGATGTACCACTCTTCAATTCACGAGTTCCATTATTAACACTGTTTGCACCGCTTCTTAACTGGGAAGCTCCGCTTCTCAGATCTGCAGCACCGTTCTTTAACTGTGCAATACCGGATTTTACCTGTCCACTGGCTGCTACTAATGTACCTGCTCCGCTTACAAGGCTCTTGGTTCCTGCTGTCAGCTGGGATGCTCCACTGTTCAGGGTATCACTGCTTGCTGTCAGCTGAGATGCTCCGCTTCTCAGTGCCACACTATTTGCGGCAATCTGACCAACACCAGTTACCAGCTTGCCGGTTGCTTTGCTGATTGAACTGATACCTGCATCAAGGCTCTCCTTTGCACTCTTTAATGTACTTGCGCCATTGAGAAGTGCTGTTGCGTTGGCATTATCCTTGCCCTGAAGGGTATTGATTCCATCTGTAATAGTCTTCTCACTATTAAGGAGCTGATCTGCTCCGCTTGTAAGTGTCTCAGCAGCCTTGGTATCCTGTAACTGTTTATAACCAGCCTGAAGCTTCTCATTTCCTTCAGAAATCTGTTTTGCACCTTCTGCTAACTGATTCACAGAATCTGTCATGGAAGAAAGATCTCCAAGTCCTGCAACCAGACTGCTTACTGCTGTCAGACTCTCTCTTACCTGTGTTCCGGCTGCTTTCAGATTTGATGCTCCTGTAGATAACTGACCTTCACCTGTTTCCTTCAGCTGTGCCATTCCACTGTTCAGGGAATCAGCACCTGTGCTCAGCTGTGCGGCTCCTGCATTTGCGGTCTGGGCTCCTGATTCAACAGAAGCTGCACCTGCAATCAGTTTATCTGCTTCACCAGCTAAAGTTGAAGAGCTCGCTGATGCTGCTTCTGAAATACTGCCAGCTGCACCTTCCAGGGTGGACGCAATCGCATTTAAGGATTCCTGAACACTGCTTCCGTTTGTCTCAGCCTGGACAGCTACCTGTGACTGAGCCTGAATGTTACCCAGCTCACCCTGAGCTGCAGAAGCATTTCCAAGACCTGCATTTAACTGCTCGATTGCAGAATTAATAGCTGCTGCAGTTCCTTCGTCAAGTCCCTCTGTTCCAAGTGCTCCCTGCAAAGTTGCGATTGCACTGCTCATAGAGCTCTGGGTTGCACTGATTGCACCAGCGGCAGCATCTGTAGATACCCCTGCGGACTGTGCAGTAACCGTAGTCTCAATCTGGGCAGCTGCCTCACGGATGCTTGCTGCGGAATCATTCATTGTCTTAGAGGCACTATCGCCGATCTGACTGATTGAATAGCTTGTTCCTTCTTTTAATTTTCCAATTCCGTCTTTTACCTGAGTTGCACCGGAAACAAGAGCAGCTGTACCGTCAGCCAGGCTCTTTGCCCCCTCTGCAACACTTGCTGCTCCAGAAGCAGCCTCACCTACTTTTCCAACGTATTCTGTTACACCATCAGCCAGGGAATCAGCTCCATCTGCATACTGATTCAGGCTCTTCACCATTGTTTCCGGCTTTGCAGCTGCTACATTCTTGGCAATTTCTGTAAGTTTTGCGGAAGCAGCGCTGATTCCTTCTGAAGCCTGCTGGATTCCAGGTGCCAGCTGTCCTACCCCTTCAACCAGTGCAGATGTTCCACTTACATAGTCCTTAGTTCCCTGCGCCAGGGCACTTGCACCGCTTACATAAGTGCTTACTCCGTTAGTCAGCTGAGTTGCACCATTTACATAAGCGGTTACACCGTCTGCCAGCTGATTTCCACCAGCCACATATTTGTTCACACCATCTGTCAGGGATTTCATTCCTTTATTGTACTCTGCCATGTTGCTGTTTACAGTATCAACACCTTCTGTGTAGCTGTTCACACCAGAAGCCAGTGAATCTACCCCTGCAGTATACTGGGAAATACCGCTCTGCAATGTTTTTGCACCGCTGTTTAACTGGGAAGCACCAGTCTTGGCACTTGCCACACCAGCATCAAATTCATTGTAACTGGAAGCCAGTGTATTGGCTCCGCCATAAAGAGTTCTGGTTCCATCGTACAGAGTCTTTGTTCCGCTATATAAAGAAGTTGTTCCGGAATAAAGCTGGCTGGCTCCAGTATTAAGAGTCTTAGCTCCGTCATAAAGCTGGCTGGCTCCATCATCCAGGTCTTTACTTCCATCATAAAGCTGGCTGGTTCCGTCTTTCAGAGTCTTAGCGCCGTCATCCAGGTCTTTGGCTCCATCATAAAGCTGGCTGGTTCCGTCTTTCAGATCTTCGGTTCCATCATAGAGATCTTTCGTTCCATCATAAAGCTCCTTAGTACCATCAAAAAGATCCTTGGATCCATCTACCAGCTTCACAGCTGCGTCATCCAGCTCATCCAGGGAATCCTGAAGCTCATCCAGATCATCGGAATCTTCAAGATTCAGGCTGCTGAGCAGATCTGTAACTGCCATGGTGAAAGTATTTCCCATAGTACAGTCTGTAACATCAGCTTCCATGGTAAAGCCTTCCGGAATATCAATCTTATCGGAAAGGTCATCGCTTAAATCCAGGCTATTCTTTAAACCTGGAACTGCAACTCCTACAACCATTTCCTTGTCGCCATCGGAAATCACCTTTCCATTATCAATGGTAACATTGGAAAAATTATCGGAAGAAAGGATCATTCCGGTTACCATAACAAACGGAGAATAAACTTCTACGTCTTTTTTATCAACTTTTACTGTTTTTTTGGATTTGTTTGTATATGAAACTTCCATACGAAGATGTCCACTCTTGCCTGCAAGTTCCTCTGGAGTAATTTCCTGGTCATCCAGATAATATTTGATCTTCATATCTACCGGAAGTTCCTTGTTGGAAGTTCCCTGATAGTAAATATCACTGCTGTCTGTATTCCATGTAACCTTGTCACCATCCTGGGTAAAGGTTTCATCACCTTTTACATTCTTGATTCCTTCCAGGTCAGATACATCGGATACATCTCCCTCTGCTGATCCGGAATTCTTCAGCCAGTCAGATACGGTGATGTCTTTTACTTCGCCTTCTGCAGTGGCGTTTACATATACGGTTTCTTCCTTGGATACTCCATTGTCTGCTTCCTGGGCTGCAGCAATTACCGGTGTAGTTCCAAGGACGGCAGCCATTCCGGCAGCCATTGTAACATTCAGAATCTTTTTATTTCGGTTCATGTTAGCCAACTCCTTAATTCTTAGTTAAATATCTGACGTCTGCAAACTCCTCCCGCTGTCCTGCAGCGTATCTGTTTTCCCGACATCAGTTAGTCATCTCTTAGCCTATGAAAGTTATACAACAAAACTGACCAGTAGTCAATATCTGCTTTTTATCCAAATCTTTTCCTGTTTTGATATTGACTTTTGGTCATTTTTGTTTAAAATAGAAATAAATCACCATAATTATCAAGAAAAGTTCAGATAGTGAAGCTGTAATTGTAACAACCGGCTTTTATTGCTGCCGGGAGAGACAGTAAACTTTTATTTATAGAATGTCTGACGGACATAAGCTTAGGAGGAACTGGCATGGGAAAACTGGAGTTAAATAAAAAAAGGAAGAAAAGTGCTCTGTACAACACTGCCTTTGAACTCTTTACCACTAAGGGGCTTGCCAAGACAACCATTTCCGATATTGTGGAAAATGCAGGAGTTGCGAAAGGAACTTTTTACCTCTATTTTAAAGATAAATATGACATTCGAAATAAGCTGATTTCACATAAAGCCGGCGAACTTTTTTCCGAGGCACATGACGCTCTGGAAGCCTCCCACATTACCGGTTTCACTGCTCAGCTTCACTTTATTGTAGATAATATTCTGGACAGGCTGGAAACCGAGAGTAGTCTGCTTGGCTTTATTTCCAAGAATCTGTCCTGGGGAGTTTTTAAGGATGCGTTTCAGGAACAGGCAGATGACGATGATTTTCCATTTTTCCAGGAATATCTCAATCTTCTGGATCATTCTGATGTACAGTATGATTCCCCGGAGCTGCTTCTTTTTACCATTATTGAACTGGTAAGTTCCACAAGTTACAGCTGTATTCTTCACTCCCAGCCAGTCTGTCTTGCTGAATACCGTCCTTATCTTCATCGGACGATAGACTGTATTTTGCAGGCATTTATCCATGGAGCAGATGTTGAAAAATTATAGACTTATACATTAAAATCCTGAAGGAGACCTTACAGATGAAAGAAAAATTATATACCATTCCCCTGATGGATGCTTTTAAAGCAGGGGACGAATGCCCTTTCTGTTTTGTGGAGCGCCAGCTGGAGCAGCATGCCATGGATTTCGTTTTAGGTGCCGGCGCATCTTATATGGAAGATGATGTACGGGCAGAAACTGATAAAATGGGCTTTTGTCGTACCCACTATAAGAAAATGTATGACTACGGAAACCGTCTGGGTACAGGGCTGATTCTGAAAACCCATTTTCAGTACAAAACAAAAGAGCTTCATGAACAGATCAGGATTTTCGCTCCTTCCAGGGCTTCCGTTTTTTCCAGATTTAAGAAGGGAAACACAGATACAGATGCACCGAAAACTTCTCTTGGCGCATGGGTAAAAGAACAGGAAGATACCTGCTATATCTGCAATTTTTATAAAGATACCTATGCAAGATATCTGGATACTTTTTTCGAACTGTTTAAAAAAAGCCAGGAATTTCTCCCGCTTTTTGAAACCTGTAAGGGATTTTGCATTCCCCATTTCGGAGATCTGGTTGAAACAGCTGAAAGTGCTTTATCTGATAAAGAGAAAAAAGCCTTTTACGCTATCCTTTTCCCAATGATGGAGCAGAATATGCAAAGGCTTTCTGATGATCTGGACTGGTTCTGCGATAAGTTTGATTACCGCAATAAAGATGCGGACTGGCGTACTTCCAAGGATGCACTGCCGCGTGGAATGCAGAAAGCGGCAGGAGGATATCCGGCAGATGAGCCATATACTATGGACAAGTAAGACCAAACAGGCTCCTGCTCGTTGCTTACGCAAATAAAGACTCCTCAAATTAACATTCTTTAGAGCGTGTTAATTTGAGGAGTTTTTTATTTGTCAGTTTTCAGAACTTTCTCCAGGTATCTCTCTTAAACAAAAGTAACAGTGGGAATACTTCAAGCCTTCCTGCCAGCATATCAAAGATCATGACAGCCTTGGAAATATAAGAATACGTATCAAAATTTCCGGTAGGTCCCACAGCTCCAAGCCCAGGTCCTATATTATTCAAAGTGGCTGCGATCGCGGTGAAATTGGAAACCATATCCAGATTGTCCAGACTTATGATCAACAGTGAAGTAACAAAAATCATAATGTACACAAACAGGAACATGTTTGTAGCTCGCACCACCTCATGGGGAATCGCCTTATCATCCATCTTAATCTTCTTCACTGCATTTGGGTGCAGATACAGCTGCAGTTCCTTGCGTGCAGATTTACACAGGATCAGAAGACGGGATACCTTGATACCGCCGCCTGTACTTCCTGCACAGGCTCCCACAAACATAAGGATAACCAGAATGGTCTTGGAAAATACCGGCCACACATTGAAGTCTGTGGTAGCATATCCAGTAGTCGTAATGATGGACCCCACCTGGAAAGCAGCCTGCTGGAAAGCACTTCCAAAGCTTGTAAACATTTCTCTTGTATTAATGGCGATAGCTACAATGGCCAGGCCAATAATCCCCAGATAGTAACGTACCTCTTCATTCTTCGCTGCCTGCATTACTTTCTTTGTCAGAAGCAGATAATAGGCATTAAAGTTGATTCCAAAAAGAATCATAAAGACCGTGATCACCACCTGATTATACGTACTGTAGCTTGCAATGCTGTCATTTTTGACACCAAAACCACCGGTACCTGCGGTACCAAAACTAAGGCACAATGTATCAAACAGAGGCATTTTTCCAATGAGAAGGAAAATGATCTCCACAATAGTCAGAATAATGTATATGGTATACAAAATCTTGGCTGTGGACTGTACCTTCGGCACCAATTTGCTGACAGACGGTCCCGGGCTCTCTGCTTTCATCAGATTCATGTGATATCCACCGGTAAGAGGCAGCAGGCAGAGAATAAATACCAGTACTCCCATTCCGCCAATCCAGTGGGTAAAGCTTCTCCAGATCAGCATACAGTGAGAAAGTGCCTCCACATTGTTCAAAATACTGGCTCCAGTCGTGGTAAAACCGGAAACAGTCTCAAATATTGCATCTATAGGATGTGGAATACTTCCTGAAATAATAAAGGGAAGGGCTCCTGCAATACTGAGTACCAGCCAGCTGAGAGCAACTGTAACAGCACCCTCTTTGGCATGGAATACTTTGCTTTTTCTTTTCCTCCTGGTAAGTGGAATTCCAATTGTGAGACAGATCAACATCGTGATCAGAAATGCCAGACCATTTTTTTCCCGGTAAATGATTGCTGTAATTCCTGGCAAAATCATAAATGCCGCTTCAAAATTGAAGATCCAGCCAAGAATATAAGATATCATGGAATAATTCATGTCCGGACTCCTTTACTTTGCAAGTATATCGTTGATATCACGAAGGCCTCTGTTCGTGGTAACAATTACAACTCTGTCTCCAATCTCCAGGGCATCATGTCCACGAGGAATGCGCACACTGCCATCCCGGTAAAGACATCCAACCAGAAGATTCTTCTTCAGATTCAGTTCGGACAATGTCCTTCCTACAATAGGTGAATTATCACAGATCTTAAATTCCAGAGCTTCTGCCTTTCCATCCAGAATGTGATACAAGGTCTCCACATTACTTCCAATGGAATTCTGAGTTGCTCTTACATACTGCAAAATATAATCTGCAGTAATGTATTTCGGGTAAATAACACTTCCGATGTCCAGACTGTCAATAATATCGTCATAGGCAAGTCTGTTTACCTTGGCAACCAGCTTGGCATTTGAAATAGTCTTTGCGAAAAGGGAAAGGAAAATATTCTCCTCGTCCATATTGGTCAAAGTTACAAAGGACTCAGCACTTTCCAGCCCCTCTTCCAGAAGAAGGGAACGGTCTGTGCCGTCACCGTTAATAATCGTAGCATCTGTAAGTTCTTCGCTTAGGAACTCACAGCGGTTCTTATCTTTCTCAATTACCTTGACTTTGATCTTCATGGCAAGCAGGGCCTTGGCAAGATAATAAGAAATAGTTCCACCTCCTACGATCACGGTGTTCTTTACCTGATGGGTCTTCAAGCCAATCTTTTTAAAGAAAACTGCTGCATTTTGCGGGGTAGCAAGAATAGAAATCACATCTCCATTCCGGATCACATTGGTACCGCCTGGAATGGTAGTATAATCTTTTCCCTCAATAGCGCAGAAAAGAATATCGCAGCGAAAGTGCTCCGTAATCTGCTGAATGCTCTTTCCATCCAGTTCAAATTCAGGCATTACTTTAAATTTCAGAAGTTCTACCTTGCCTCTGGCAAAAGTATCGATCTTTATGGCGGATGGAAAACGCAGAAGTTTTGAAATCTCCTGGGCTGCTGCCAGTTCCGGGTTGATGATCATGGTTACACCCAGACGCTCCTTGATAAAACCAATCTCCTTACTGTAAATCGGATTACGCACACGGGCAATTGTGTGGCAGTGACCAGTCTTCTGGGCGATCAGACAGCATAGAAGGTTCATCTCATCTGATACAGTAACTGCGATAAGAATGTCTGCAGTCTCAATTCTCGCTTCCATAAGAGTATTGATACTTGCTCCATTTCCAACAACGCCCATAGCATCTACTTCATCTGTAATCTCATTAATCCTGTCCGGATTGATATCGATCAGAGTTATATCAGTATCCTCTTCCTGAAGCTGCTCTGCAAGTGTACGTCCAACTTTTCCACACCCGACAATTATAATTTGCATAACTCCTCCAAATATATAAATAATAGGAAAATGTCAGGTCACAGACAAAAAATGAGTCTGTTCCTAACATTCTAAACACTGCTATTATAGCACTACTGTTTGCTTTTGGAAATAGTCATTTTCTTACAGTAAATCTTAGAGTATGTTTGAAGTTAACTGTGAACTTTGTTCACACAAAACCCGGGAAGTGCGGCGCGAAATCATGCGAATGCGTGATTTTTGTGCATCGCGAAGCGCGTTACTGTGAACGGAGTGAACAGCAACGTGTTGTTCGAACAGGTGTTTACTTTTTATTTCATATGTAGTACAATGACTTTATCTCTATAAATATACTTTATTTCATTTTCCCGAATTTGGCTTTCGCCGTTAACTTTATAAACAGGATATTTTCCCCAGAAATGGAAGGAGGCCGGTGCTTTCGCACCGGCGCGTATGAAAAAGAAAAATATTAAATTAAGAAAGACTTGGTGCTTTCTACAGTTAATAATATACGAAACAAATGTGATAAAAGTGTGAAAGACTTTTGAAAAAATCATGAAACGATTTCTGCTGTTTTTGTATAAAAAAACGAAACAATAACTCAAAATAAGGAATTTTACCAGATGAACGGACACAAATTTGAATATAAATGCGCCCGGATGCTGCGCCGAAAGGGATTTCACCATGTAGAAGTTACCAAAAAAAGTGGTGACCAGGGTGTCGACATCATTGCCTACAAACATTTTTCAAAATATGCAGTTCAATGCAAATATTATTCTTATCCAGTTGGGAATAAAGCAGTGCAAGAGGTCTATGCCGGGGGCAAATACTATGACTGCGACCGCTGCATCGTTATGACAAATGGCACTTTCACCAAGGCAGCTATCAGCGCAGCCAATAAATTAGATGTAAAGCTATGGGACAACTGCTCTATGTTAAAGAGTACAAGTCTGATTTTTGAAATAATGAGAGCAATGAATATTCTTGGAATCCTATTTGGATGTTATCTTCTAAGAAATGTTTTTCCATTTTCTTCGGATACTTATATGCAGTATTATCGGGAATTTTCCCTGATTCTGGCTGGGCTTCTTGGCTGGCTGGGCTGGGAGAACTGGATGTTAAGTACTTTAGCTGGAGCACTGTACCTTTTCCTTGGATTTACATTTCAAGGAACAGGCAATGTTCCTGAATTCCTGGCAGGCGGTGTAAATCTTGTATTTCTGATTCCATCACTGATTTATTTTGTGCATGTGTATCTCTTAAAACCAAAGCCATAATAAAAAATACCATCCGTTCTTTTCACTGCACCACCAACAGTATACGTAACTATTACATTCTCTTATATAAACACATTTATATATTTTTACATAGAATAAAGGGAAAGACCTTACGGAATAAGGAAAGGATCTGTTTATGGAAAATTATCAGATGAACCGTTCGGGCTGCCGCCCTTATAATAGAACCTGCGGGATGATGAATTTCTCTCCCGCTCCACTGTCGCAAATGCGGCGACAGACTTCTTGCAGCGAAATGAATTGTGAGTCCTCAGACTGTACCAGACCATATAAAAATTCCGGTGATTTCATACCTGTGAAGTCTTCATACAATCCGTCAATTTCCCAAACACCAAACTGCCCTTGCGCTAAACCAGTTTCATCAAAAACAGATAATATGTATGAGCACCTGAAACACCTAGCACCAGCAATGGCCTATGTACCATATCAGAATTTCACTTCAGCCTATGATCTTGATTATGCCTTGTCTGTGGGCACTATTTTCCCACAGCTTTGTAAACCATTCTGTGGAAAGAGAGGTATTCGAAGATGATGAGAAAGCAGCCTTCCCCAAGATGCTCTTTTTTACAGCAGATCAATGAGGTTAGTTTCGCTGTCAATGACATGCTTCTTTATCTGGATACTCACCCTGAGGATCAAAAAGCATTGCGCTATTTTTCCGATATTTCTGACCGTCGCAACCAGCTGATGGCCGAATATGCTGAGAAATACGGTCCTCTGACCATCGACAATGCAGCTGTAAGCAGTGAAAATGCATGGAAATGGTCTCAGCAGCCATTTCCATGGGAAAAGGAAGGAGCGTGACAGTTTATGTGGAATTATGAAAAAAGATTACAGTATCCAATCAATATCAAAACGCCAAATGCGAAGCTGGCTCAGTTCATTATGAGCCAGTATGGTGGCCCGGATGGAGAAATCGGTGCTTCTATGCGCTATCTCTCCCAGCGCTTTACCATGCCGAACCGAACCTCTGCAGCTGTGCTTAATGATATCGGTACTGAAGAACTGGCGCATCTGGAGATGGTTTCCACCATGGTTCACCAGCTTACCCGTGACCTCACTATGGAAGAAATTGAGAATTCCGGGCTGGGACCATATTATATTGACCACACAGTTGGCGTGTGGCCACAGGCAGCAGGAGGCGTTCCATTTAATGCCTGCGAATTCCAGAGTAAAGGTGATCCGATCACGGATCTATTTGAAGACCTTGCAGCAGAACAGAAAGCACGCTCCACTTATGATAATATTCTCCGTGTAGTACGAAATATCCCGGAAGTTGCTGATCCTATCCGTTTCCTGCGTGCAAGGGAAGTGGTACATTTCCAGCGATTTGGTGAAGCACTTCGCTCCATCCAGGAACAATTGGATGCTAAAAACTTCTACGCTTTCAATCCAGGCTTTGACAATCCCTGCTCTGCAAGCTGTGCACCTGAAGCAAAATAGCATATGCTGCTGGTCATAAAGATAACCGTAACAGCAATACACATCTCACAGAAAACCTTTTTTAAACACGCTCTAATACTGCCCGGCAATTGCTGGGCAGCTTCAAAACAGTAGTCAGCAGGCTTTTTCTCCCCATGCCAATTGTTCGTTTACTCAACTTCAAAGTCACCACAAATATCCTCTGGAACTATATCATCGGATTCGTGCATAATACTTTTTCTTTCATACCCCTTCATAATCAAACGCCGGTATAAAACTTTCCTCCGCGGTCTCCCCTTCCTGAAAATAGCCATTTTCAATTCCAAGCTCAATGGCAGCGTCCAGCACCTTTTCATACTCTCGTCTGGTCACTTTCCGATTCAGTTCCGGAAATTTCTCATTCTTCCAGACAGGCGTATATTGGTTCATTACGCTGATAAAAATATCCTCCCCATAAGTCCGGTACAGATATTTCAATACTGCAATAGAATTTTTGGTATGCCCTGGCAAAATCAGATGACGAACAATTGTCCCGCGTTTTATATATCCATCCTCCGCAAACTGACAGGAACCGGTCTGACGCATCATTTCGGCAATTGCACTCTGCGCCGCCTGCGGATAATCCCTTGCGTTGGAAAAAGCAGCAGCCAATTCAGGCTCCATATATTTCATATCTGGCAGATATACATCCACATAACCATCCAGTCTCCGGATAGTTTCCACGCTCTCATACCCACTGGAATTGTACACGACTGGAAGATTCATTCCCTTTCCTCTGGCCAGCTCCAACGCCGAAATAATATGCGGCACATAATGAGCCCCAGTGACCAGATTCAGATTTGCCGCCCCTTTTTCCTGCAATTCCAGAAAAATTTCAGCAAGCCGCTCCACTGAAATTTCTTTTCCGGAATCCCCAATGGCAATATCCCGGTTCTGGCAGAAACAGCACCGCAAGCCGCAGCCAGAGAAAAAAACAGCCCCTGATCCTTTTTTTCCTGAAATACAAGGTTCCTCCCACATATGAAGAGCGGCACGGGCAGCCCTTATAGTACTGTCCATGCCACAATATCCTCTTTTGCCCTCCAGACGATTCACATTACACTTCCGGGGGCATAAGGTACAATTCTTAAATAATTCTTCTCGCATAAATTACGAATTCTCCTCTCTGATCTTCTCGGTCAGTTCCCTTCCCCCCTGGTCATACCACTCTTCCACAAAGGTATCAAAGTAATCCATGGGCTGCTCTCCCATGATCATCTGAATAAAGGCATTTTTCTCCAGGGAAGCAAGCATGTTGGGAATCTCTCCATCCGAATCAACCAGATATGTTCTGCGCACCGAACTATAATGGCCGTCAACCAGCACGCCCACTGCTGAAATTCTGGACTTGTACGCAGCCCAGTCCTCTACAGTTACATTTTTCCCGCTCAAATACTTCATACAGGCATCATAGTAAGACTTCTCCAGTGCGCTTAAATTACTTGCCTTCTGCTTGCCGGACATTACTCTCCTGATATCCTTCGTAACATTATAAATTGCCTCATTATAATCCACATTAATAACCAGCGGTCTGGCTGTAGGGTCCACATTCAAAGCAAAATAGCTGTTGATCTCATCCGCATTTTCCTCATCTTCGAACCGGCTGTAATCAAACAGAACACTGATAATTTTCATTACAATTTCCGGATGTTCGTAGCCCTTTCTCACAACCACATATTTGTTGTCCCGAAAAGAAGCATAAACGTTGTCTTTTTCCTGATATTCAGCAGTAAGGTAATAAGGCTCCCAGTCTGCTTCCGGATCATTCTCAGCCACATCCATAAGCGGATTATTCGGTGCCCACCAAAGTCCAAAAAACGCACCGCATTTACCTTCCACTACCAGATCACGGAGATTATTCTGAGCACGCAGGGCAAAGTTCTGATCCAGTATCCCTCTTTCATATAGCTCACGCAAATAAGCAACGGCAGATCTGGTCTCCTCTGTCAAAGAACCATAGACAATTTCCCCGTCTTTGTCCTTGATCCATCTTCTTGGATAAGAATAAAATTTTTCAAAAACAGGTTCCACCGAATAATTCTGACTGGTAGTAGACATAAAATTGGTATCACACACAAGTCCCACAGGATCTTCCCCTTCCTCTGCTCCCATCCTGTTTTCCTGAAAAACCTGGATAATATCCATAGCCTCTTCCAGAGTCTCTGGCTCTGCAAGACCCAGCTGATCCATCCAGTCCTTTCTCATCCACAAAAGACAGGGACCGTGGTCTATTACTGCTTCCGGAAGCGCCATCAGCTTACCATCAAAGGTTCCTGCACCGAGAAGCTGGGGACCATAGCTGTTATACATGGCCTTGATTCTCGGGGAGGTACAGTTTGCATAAACCTCAGTCAGATCCTCCACCATGTCATTTTCCACAAGAACATTTAAAGTCTCCCTGTCTGAAACCACCAGTACATCCGGCAAAGTGTGATCATTTACCAGCACATTCACATACTCGTCGTAGCGATCCTCCCGCTCCATATAGGCATTTTCATTCTGCACGTTCAGAATCTCTTTCAGATATCTGGTATAAGCGCTGTCTTCGTAGGTATTTCCTGCTGGAAGATTGGAATTATTGGCACCGCTCATCTGTCCTAAAGTATAAGTCACAAGCTCCGGGTACTTTCCATACGGAGTTGTGGAAGCTTTTTTCCACAATCCGCTATCTGTAGAATTATCTGTCTGGGATTCTTCTGTTTCTGTACTTTTCTCTGCATCCGTTCTGTTTTCTGCTGTCTTTTCCGTCTCGTTGTCTACAGTGCCTGGGTCAGCTGCATCAATTCCGGAATCACTGCATGATTCCTCAGAAAGCTCATAATCTGCTTCTTCGTATTCCACACCCGTTGTCTCTTTTCCCATATTTCCAACTGCGCTATCACAGCCAGTCAATGAACCAGACGAAATCAACATGGAAAAAGTCAGTCCCAATACCAGAATTCTATTTTTTTTCTTCACTTTTTCCACCTTTCTTTCCTGTTGTGTCCTCTGTGTCTTCTTCCGGTTCCTGCAAAAACTTTTTCGTAGAAAACTCTCCGGCTGCCACAGCCTCCTCATCCGCTTTTTCTCTTGGAATTCTCATTTCTACCCTGGTGCCTTGATCAATCTGGCTAAACACCTTGATTCCGTACTCCATCCCATAAAGAAGCTGCATTCTGTCATTGACATTTTTAAGACCATATCCGGAAGCCTTGTAAGTTACCAGCTTATCTGCCTCTTCCTGTTCCATTCCTGGTCCATTATCCTCCACAGCAAGAAGCACGTCCTCACCGTCCTTTACAAAAAACAGTTTCAGAATCTTCTCTCCTTCTTCTTTCATGTCCAGCCCATGCTCCAATGCATTCTCCACAACAGGCTGCAGCAGCAATTTAGGCACAATATCTCCTTTCACCTCCGGGTCAATGTCCCAGATCACCTGAAAATCATTGTCATGCATCACCAGCTGGATATCCAGATACGCCTTAATATTCTGAATACAGTTATCCACAGTTACCATATCCTGCCCCTTACTCAAAGCAGTCCGGTAGAACATAGATAAGGACAAAGTAACCTTACTGATTTCCCTCTGATTGCTTCGAATAGCCATCCAGTTGATAACAGACAGGGAGTTATACAAAAAATGAGGGTTGATCTGGGCAGTCAGTGCCTTCAGTTCAAACTCTTTCAACGCAATCTTATTCTCATAAACCTCATGGATCAGACGATTGATCTCGTCCATCATGCTTCGGAAGCTGCGCACCAGAAGGCCAATTTCATCTCCAGCATTGCTGTCCACCGTAACCTCACGGCTCCCCTGGTTTACCCGGTTCATGTTATCGGTAAGCTCCTCGATCTTTCTGGTAAAAAGTCTGGAAAAAGAAAGTCCCAACACCAGAATTATGGCTACACAGGCCGTAATCAGGGGAATCTCGCTGACCAGGATTCCTGACACAGAGCTGTCCACTGCTGATTGCAGCTTATACAGATAAAAAATCCATCCGCAAGCCGCGTTCTTCCGGTTTACAAAAGCATAATCTCCCTGCCCGGACTCCAGAAACTCCCTGGAGACAGCCTCTCCCGAATCCTTTTCTTCCTTTTCACCCAGCATTTCCTTCTGAAACAGAACATTTCCCCCTTTATCCAGGATCATGCCCCCGGATTCTGCAGAAATAATCTTTTCAAAGGGCTGAAAAATCTTATTATAATCCAGTGTAACGCAAAGAACTGCTGTCTGCTCTCTGCCAGTATAAATCCGCCTTACAGCTGCAATCTCCGGTATCTGGCTGTCCACCACCCACTGCACAGACACATCCTCTTCCAGTTTGTCATACCACCACTCCTTATCCACCTCTGACAAAGGCACAAGTGTATACTCATGGCGCACTTTAATGCTTTCTGCAAACAACTGGATCTGTATAATGGCATCATGATAAGACTTTGGTACAGACAAAAGAGGATCTGCTACTTCTGTATATTTTATATACGCTTGATAATTATCCATATTTTTCTCAGTGATCAGATCCTCAATATCCGGGGAATAAGTGAGATAATTCAGAAGACTGGAAAAAACTTCTATCTGGCTGTCGATTCCCTCTCCGGTCTGTTCCAGAATGGAAGACATATCCTCCATTTCTTTTTCCCGGAGCAGACTGCTCATGCGGTCATGACTATACAATACAAGCAGGATCATGGGAACCAGGCTGGCTGTCACAAGAAGAATAGTCAGCTTATGACGATATTTCATATTCTCAAATTTATTCTTTATGACTGCCGGTATTTTCATCCTCTTCACCGGTTCCTTTCCGATAGGACTCCGGGCTGCTTCCATAATATTCCCTGAAACTTCTGCAGAAATAAGAAACATTGGGGATTCCTACCTGTTCACTGACCTGTGCCACCTTCATATTGGAATTACACAAAAGCTCCTTCGCCTTTTCCATCCGAACCACACGTATAAAGCGGTTCAGGTTCATACCAGTCTCTTTTTTAAAAATAAAGCTGAGATAGCCAGAAGACAAATACACCTTCTCCGCCAATGTCTCAAGACTTAAATCCTCCGCATAGTGCTGGTAAATATAATTCTTCACAGAAGCAACTTCATCTCTGGAATCACTCATGGAACGCTCCAGAAACTCCTCGTACTCCTTAATATTCTCCTGGGTGATTGCAAGGATCTGCTTCAGATCGGTACAACTGTACAGCCGCTCTACCTCATGATCCAGCTTCCGCTCCTCAGAGAACTGATTTTCCTGAAAAAGCTCCTGGATCACATTGGAAAAAACAAATTTCACATACATGGCAGAGAAACGGGTATCATTCTCATATTTCTTCACCAGACACTCAAAATGCTTCTTCAGCTGCTCCACATCTTTGCGGGAAATGTCTTCGGAAATCTTCTCCATCAGACGGGAATCCTGTGTCTCCGCATTCACCGGCTGGCTGTCAGAGGCCTCATTATTAAACACATGCACATCTGGATGATAAAATTTCTCCTCCATGGTCTGCTCCAGCTGGGACATAATTTCAGGCAGCGCCTCATGCCCTTCAAACCGGCTGCTCACTGCAAGGTGAAAACTTGCAGAGTAATTCTGCTTCAAAATGTCATATAAATGCTTGGCAACCAGCTGATAATCGCAGTACACATCAGAAAAAAACAGCACAGACTGTCTGGTATTCAGATTCAGGTAAAAGAAATTCCGGTGCAATCCCTGCATCAGTTCCTCATCAATATTATCTGGAACATTATCAAAAAATGCCTTATCTGATTCGATAAGAATCGCACAGTGCCACTGCTCCCAGTTAGATTCATCTAAAATCTCCCCAGCTTTTTTCAACACTTCTTCATTTCCGGAATACAGGTAAGTCTGAAGAAAATACTGAAGAAGAAAATTCTTCCCTTTCTCTTCCTTCTGCTTCTTGGACCGGATACTTTGAAGCTCTGCTTTTACTTTCCCGATAGTTGTATGAAAGGTATCCGGATCAACCGGCTTCAGCACGTAATCCTTCACTCCGTAACGCATAGCTTCCTGGGCAAAAGCGAAATCACTGTATCCACTAAAAATTACAATTGGAAGATTGGGATACTCTTCTCTGACCTTGCTGGCCAGCTCCAGACCGTCCATATGAGGCATTTTTATGTCTGTTAAAAGAAAATCAATCTCTTCACTTCGCAATACATTCAGTGCCTGCCTGCCATTGGCAGCCTCATGGATCTCGTATTCTCCCTCTTCCTGTGCCAGAAGGAATTTAATTCCCTCCCGCTCAATTTTCTCATCGTCTGTTATCAAAACTCTGTACATATTGGTACTCCGATCTTTTATTATATTTAACACCGGGACAACTCTTCCAACTGTCATTTATGTCCGCCTGTCAGAAAAGCCAGAAATTTCATATCGCCTGTTGCTTCTGCCTCTTTTTTTCTGTCTGGCGCACATGAAATCTTATATAAAGATAAAGATAGCCCCTCGCATCTCTGCAAAGAACTATCTTTATTTTAACATTCTGGTATCATATTGAAAAGGGAATAATCTCCAAATTTCTCAGGTAAAAACCGTTCTTTTACCCAAAGAAATCAACCCTTAACTGCACCTGCAACAACTCCCTCGATAATATATTTCTGGCAAACCAGATATACAACAATAATCGGGATAATGTCGATCATAATACTTGCCATCATCGGTCCCATCTGCACATGACCATAGCTTCCACGGAAATACTGGATTGCCATTGGAATTGTTTTATACTTCTTAATATCCAGAACCAGTGTTGGAAGAAGGTAATCGTTCCATACCCACATCAGCTCCAGAATTGCAGTAGAGATAATGGTTGGTTTCAAAATCGGAATCAAGATCTTAAAGAAAACCTGCAGAGGACTGCATCCATCAATCATGGCAGCTTCCTCAATTTCCAGCGGGCTTCCTTTTACAAAACCGGTAAACATAAATACTGCAAGTCCGGCACCAAATCCAAGGTAAACAATGCAAATGGTGTATGGATTATTCAGTTTCAAAGTATCTGCTGTTTTTGCCAGGGTAAACATAACCATCTGGAAAGGAACAACCATACTGAATACGCAAAGGTAATACAGAACCTTGGAAAGCAAGCCGTTTACACGTACAATGTACCATGCGCACATAGAGCAACAAAGCAGAATCAAAACAACAGACATAACTGAGATCACAAGGCTGTACCAGAAGGATTTCAGGAAATCCATCTGTGTGACGCTGGCTATAAAGTTCTGGATTCCGTTCCAGGTCTCAGATGTAGGAAACTGGAAAACACCAGATGTAGTAATTGCGGACTCCACTTTTAAGGAGTTAAACAGGATCATAACAATCGGGTAGATCCAGATAATTGAAATTATAGAAAGAATTATAGTTGGGATAATACTTTTTTTCTTATCTGCCATTATGCCTGCACCTCCTTAGATGATGTTGCACGAAGCTGGATCAATGCGATCACAACAACCAGTACAAAGAATACAACTGCTTTTGCCTGGCCGATACCCTTCCATGCAGGGCCGCTTCGTCCGTAGAATGTATCGTAAATGTTCAGTGCCAGTAACTGTGACTGTTTTCCAGGATCTCCGCCTGTAAGGGAAAGGTTCTGGTCGAACATCTTGAATCCGTTTGTAAGAGTAAGGAATGTACAAATTGTAACAGATGGCATGATCATCGGAATCTTGATTTTAAACAGGATCTGTGATGCGGTTGCGCCATCAATCTGTGCAGCCTCAATCAGATCCGGAGATACGTTATTAAGACCAGCCACATAAATGATCATCATATATCCAATCTGCTGCCATAACAACAGAATGACCATTCCAATAAAACCATTTGTTGCAGACAACTTCAGAAGAGGCTGTCCCCACATGGAAAGCAGACCGTTTAACAGTGTCTGCCAGATATAACCAAGTACAATACCACCGATCAGGTTCGGCATGAAGAATACAGTACGGAACACGTTTGTTCCTTTGAAGCCTTTTGTCAAAGCCAATGCAATGGAAAATGCCAACACATTAATCAGAATACTGGAAACAAATGCGAATACAACGGTCAGCCAGAATGCATGACTGAAGTCACCGCCGATAAAAATTTTCTGATAGTTGGAAAGTCCAACCCAGACTACATCTTTTACAGTTGAAAATTTGCAAAATGAAAGATAAATACCCCAGATAAACGGCCATAAGAAACCTATAATAAATGCAGCCAATGTTGGCAGAACAAATACCGGCCACCATTTTTTCAGAGATTTTCCTACCATTTTTCACTCCTCCTTTTCCTGTTATGACACCTTTGCGGAAGGTTATCCGCCACCCCAAAACATTACATCATTTTCCCATTAAAATGGGGAGGCTGTATTTCGCCTCCCCACCCTGTTCACCATTCTATATTATGTCCTGAATTTCTTCCGGACATATTATATGCTGTTGGAAAGAAATTTATTACCTGTTACGATTATTCGGAAAGAGCTTTCTCAGTTGCCCAATTGTCAACGAATGCGGAAACTACATCATCCCAGGAACCGCTTCCTGCTGCATATAATGTAAGCGCTGTACCAAGACCGTTCTTCCACTCTTCAGATGGCATTGTTGTGAAGTTCCATGATACAGGTGTAAGGCCAGCTGCTGTATACTCTGCATCCTGTTTTACAAATACGTTTGTGGACTCCTGTGCTGTTTTGAAAGGAATTGTAAAGCCCATGTCTTCTGACATAGCCTTTGTTCCATCCTCAGAAGTTACACACCAGTTCATGAAATCAAGTGTTGCCTGAATATCTTCTTCAGAAGCTTCTTTGTTTACACACCAGAAGTTCTCTGTACCAGTTGCAAGACCTTCGTTCTCATCATCAACACCGAAGTAAATCGGGATCATAGCCAGTTCATCATCGCTGTATGTCTTGGACAGTTCGCCATATTCCCAGGAACCATTCTGATAGAATACTGCATCACCGTTGATGAACTCGTTACGGGAGTCATCTGCTGTCTTAGCAGAAAGCTCTGCTCCATCGCAGGTAGAATCTGTAATGTAAAGATCAAATACGTTCTTATAGTTATCAAGGTATGTTCCCTTGATTGCATCTGTATCATCGATGCCATCTGCCTGATACTCATAGTAGATTGGAAGGTTTGCAAGGTGTGTTTTGAATCTCCAGTCAGAGGATCCGTCCATACCAGCGCTTGTGAAAGCACCTTTCACTCCAAGCTCATCTTTTCTTGCCTGGATGTCATCAGCAACCTTCTTCAGATCATCAAAGCTCTTGATGTCATCTACTGTGTAGCCTGCTTTTTCCAGTAAGGTTTTGTTTACGATCAGTCCATAGGACTCGATTACGTATGCAATACCATCAACTGCATCACCGTCTTTTACAGTGTAAGCATCAGATGTAAGCTGTGAGTAGATATCAGATCCGGACAGATCATAGCAATAATCCTTCCAGTTCTTAAGTCCTACAGGTCCGTTTACCTGGAAAAGTGTAGGAGCATCACTCTTAGCCATCTCAGACTGAAGTGTGGTCTCATACTGTCCGGAAGCTGCTGTAACAACTGTTACCGGAACACCTGTCTCTTCTGTATATTTTGCTGCCAGATTCTGCCATGCTTCATCCTGCTCTGGTTTGAAGTTTAAGTAGTAAACCTTTCCAGATGCATCATCAGCCATAACTGGTAATGCTGGTACCATAGAAGCTGCCATAACTGCGCTAAGTCCCATTGCTGCGATTTTTCTCATCTTCATAATTTTACTCTCCTTTTCTTTGAGAACCGTTTCTTAAGATGTTTATATAATACTGATTTTTCTGTTAAAAAACCATGATAAAAAATCAAGAAACATGTTCATTTTTTTAGAGAGTGATATTTGAATATGGACATTTTGTCGCAACTTGTACAAAACATTACAATTTTTATCAGATCCAGACTTTGAATAATAATTCGGGTCACAAGCCAGAACCTATTGGAAAAAGCAGTCTGTGAAACACCTCATATACGCAAAAGAGGACTGCTTGCGCAGTCCCCTTTCTCGTTCCGCATGTGCGGAGAAAAATCATATTCAGGCTTTTCCAACGGATCCGAAGATTTCCATTTTCTCTTTAACAGTAGCCTTGATTGCATCGAAGCCAGGTGCAAGAAGCTTACGTGGGTCATATCCTTTACCCTGCTGATCTTTGCCTTCCTCGATGTATTTACGTGTAGCTTCTGCGAAAGAAAGCTGGCACTCTGTGTTAACATTGATCTTGGAAACTCCAAGGTCGATAGCTTTCTTGATCATGTCTGTAGGAATACCTGTACCACCGTGAAGTACTAACGGCATATCACCTGTAAGCTGCTGGATTGCATCCAGAGTCTCAAAGCTTAAGCCCTTCCAGTTAGCTGGATATTTACCATGAATGTTACCGATGCCTGCTGCCAGGAAATCGATACCAAGATCAGCGATCATCTTGCATTCCTTAGGATCTGCGCACTCGCCCATACCGATAACGCCATCTTCCTCACCACCGATGGAGCCAACCTCTGCCTCTAAGGACATTCCATGCTCTCTTGTGATCTTAACCAGTTCTTTAGTCTTAGCAACGTTCTCTTCGATCGGGTAATGAGAACCGTCGAACATGATGGATGAGAATCCAGCCTCAACACATTTCAGGCATCCTTCATATGAACCGTGATCCAGGTGAAGTGCAACCGGAACAGTGATCTTCTGCTCTTCCATCATACCTTTAACCATTCCAACAACGGTCTTATAACCAGCCATGTACTTACCAGCGCCTTCGGAAACGCCCAGAATAACCGGGGAGTTCAGTTCCTGTGCTGTAAGCAGGATAGCCTTTGTCCACTCAAGGTTGTTGATATTGAACTGACCTACTGCATAATGTCCAGCTTTTGCTTTTTTCAGCATTTCTGTTGCATTAACTAACTCATACATGATAAAATTCCTCCTATCTTTGGAAACACCTTAACTATTTCCATTGTCTGTAGTTTAGCAGATTTTTCCCCATTCGTCTACCTCTTTGCAAAAAAAATGAGTTATTGATTCTTTTTTCATTCATCTGGAGCGTGCAGATTGCGGGAATAATTTTTCAAACACGCTCTGGCATACAAAATATCCAAAAAAACTGAAAAAATATCTTGCAAAAACTTTCTTCTTTGTATATAATAAATTCGTTCGCGGATGGATTCCCGAGTGGCCAAAGGGGACAGACTGTAAATCTGCTGGCGATGCCTTCGAAGGTTCGAATCCTTCTCCATCCACTATATTCTAAACTCCCAGGTATTTTTGCCTGGGAGTTTTGCTGTCATACGCCAAAGCGGTTCGAATCCTTCTCCATCCACTATATTCTAAACTCCCAGGTATTTTTGCCTGGGAGTTTTGCTGTCATACGCCAAAGCGGTTCGAATCCTTCTCCATCCACTATATTCTAAGCTCCCAGGTATTTTTACCTGGGAGTTTTTTATCTCTCTTCTCTGTATCAGCAGCGCAGCGCCCTGATACCAAACTTTCTCTTTCCGCCTTGAATACTCAGCCGCGAGGAGGGACCTATGGGCTGGCGGCCATTGCGAGGATTCCAGGGATTTTCCATATACGCGCAGGAGGTGGAGCACTGTCTGAGGCCACCATGTGGCCGAGTTTGCTCCACCTCCTGCAAATAAGCGTATATGGAAAATCCCGGAACCACAGCTCTGGCCGTCAGCCCATAGGTTCCTCCTCGCGGCGTCCCTTAATCTTCCACAAATATAGTCGGATTCTCACACTTATGATACAACACCATCGCCCCAAACGCTGGCATCGGCACCCTGATCACACCTGCCTTGGCTGTATATTCATATTCCTCCGTAGTATATCCATCACGGTAAGACAGCATGATCCGCTTCAACACAGAATCCTTCAGTCTGCTGATTCCCGTCTTCCAGACCTCAATCTCAACCTCCCGATCCTCATTCCGGTTATTCAGAATCACGATCATTCTTTCATCATGGGAAAATCTTCCGAAGCAAAGTCCCTGATAATCATTCCAGAGGAACACAAGGGAACCATTACTTAAGAAATCATATTCCTTATGGATCTTAATCATATCTCTGTGGAACGCAATCATCATCTGATCCTCATGTCCCCATGGATAAGTTCTTCTGTTATCCGGATCTGTAAAGCCACAGACACCTGCCTCATCACCATAATAAACAGTTGGTGCTCCCGGCCAGGTCATCTGCACCACAACACCTTCACGCATCACTGCAGGGTTGATGTTCTGGGAAGCAGCTTCCGCACCGGCATAGGAAATCCTTCCCACACGGCGGTTTGTTCTGGTGAGAAATCTGGAATGATCATGATTGGACAACTCATTCATGGACGTATAAAGTGCAGACATATGAAGTGCCCTCATATGAGTCTTCATAGCCCCAATAAAGGCATCACTGTTTCCATAAAGGTCATCCCTGCACTCATCACTGTGCTTCTCCATGCCCGTCAGGAACCAGGTCAGAGGTTCCATAAAGGCATCGTAGTTCATAACCGTATCCCACTCATCCCCTTGCAGCCAGCTCTCCGGATTTCCGTAATGCTCTGCCAGAATGATCGCATTGGGATTTGCCTCCTTTACAGCTTTCCTGAAATCCTTCCAGAACTGATGGTTAAATTCGTTGCTGTGCCCAAGATCTGCCGCCACATCCAATCTCCATCCATCTACATTATAAGGCGCAGAAACCCACTTCTTACCAATCTCCAGAATCTTATCATACAGATCCCTGGAGGCTTCATAATTCAGCTTCGGCAAAGTATCATGAGTCCACCATCCATCATAGGTAGGATTGTACGGCCAGCGGTTCTCGTCATAGAAATTAAAGTAATACCTATATGGACTGTCTGCAGAAATATACGCTCCCTTTGGATATCCCTCCTGGTTCTCATAGATCCGCTCTCTGTCCATCCATTTGTTAAAAGATCCACAATGGTTAAACACACCATCCAGGATTACTTTCATGCCTCTCTTATGGATTTCCTCCACAAGCTTTGCAAACAGTTCATTACTTGCCTCCAGATTCCGCTTATCGGTCACACGCTTAATAAATTTCCGGGCATGGGCATTCTCGCGGTCCCCCTCATTCAGAAGGCCATCATCCATATCCTCCACGATCTTGCCGTAATGGGGATCCACATACTCATAATCCTGAATATCGTACTTGTGATTACTTGGAGAAACAAAAATCGGGTTCAGATAAATAACATCCACTCCCAGATCCTGCAGATAATCCAGTTTATCCATAATTCCCTGCAGGTCACCGCCATAAAACTCCCGCACCCCCATTACTGCCGGAACTTTTCCCCAGTCTCTTACCCTGGAAGCCATATCGCCAATATAAAAATATTCACGATCCTCCACATCATTCGTCGGATCCCCATTGCAGAAGCGATCCACAAAAATCTGGTACATAACAGCACCCTTCGCCCACTGGGGTGTATCATAATCCGGATAAATCTCAAACTCCAGACGCTCCTCCGGGTTCATGGAAACACCCTGATAATTATAATAACAGGTCACCCATCCGTATGTGATCTCAAAATGGTAACGGACAATCTTCTCTCCCATAATAATAGAAGTCTCATAATAATCAAATCCATTGGATTTGGCCACACGCTCCATCTGTTGACGCTTGCCATCGTATACTAAATAAACCATATCTACGTTGTTCCGCTTGGTGCGGAAGCGGATACGGACCTTGTCTCCTGCTTTGGGATTTGACGGACAACGGTAATAATCAGAACCATCGCTGAACAATGCCTCTGTATTCAAAACCGGTCTCATATTCAATATATATTGCATTTTTTTCATTACATCTGCATTATTACGATCCATAACATCCCTCTTTCAAAAAAATTACATCCTATATTTTAACTGAAAACATTTCTTCCCACAACTGTTAAAATTCGGCTTATTCTCCAAATTTCCGCCCAGCTTACCGACGTTTTCACCAAAGAACTCCCACCACATTTCAAACACGCTCTAAAATACCTTATTCATTTAACGTAAAAAAGACAGCCGGTAAAAGCTGTCTTTTTTGGAGAAGGTATTTCTTCTTATGGGGTGTAGCAAAAACTATATAATGTATTGGGGGGTTTTTACGATGTATATAGTACCATGTGTCCACCAAAAAGTGTGCACAAACTTCACAAAAATCACTATTATTTTTTGTGCATGTTATATACTTTCATTTGATTCACCCGATTTTTCCATTGTAAAAAGTGCTTCAAATTCATCCCGATGAACTTTTTCCTTCTCGAGAAGGAGCTTGGCACAGCCATGAAGAACCTCCATATGCTCAGAAATAATCTTCTTCGCATTGTCATGACACTCCTCAATGATACTGTGAATCTCACTGTCAATTGCCTTGGCAACATCCTCGCTGTAACCGCGGGTGTGCGCCAGATCTCGTCCAATAAATACCTCATCGTCATCATCTCCATAGGAGATCAGTCCAATCTTATCGGACATACCATACTTGGTCACCATAGCTCTTGCTTCGCTGGTAGCCCGCTTGATATCGTTGGATGCACCAGTTGTAATATCGCCGAAAATCAGCTCCTCTGCCACACGTCCTCCAAGAAGTGTAGTAATATCCTGGAGCATTTTACCCTTAGTATTAAATATTTCGTCATTCTCTGGAAGAGGCATGGTATAGCCGGCTGCTCCCATTCCGGTAGGGATAATGGAAATGGTGTAAACAGGCTCCATATCCGGCAGCACATGGAACAAGATTGCATGGCCTGCCTCATGATAAGCGGTGATCCTTTTCTCCTTCTCGGAGATCACCTTGCTCTTTTTCTCTGCACCGATGCCAACCTTGATAAAGGCATTCTTAATATCTTTCTGGCAAATAAATACATGACCTTTTCTGGCTGCAGCAATAGCCGCCTCATTCATCAGGTTCTCAAGATCTGCACCTGTAAATCCAGCTGTAGTCTGAGCGATCTGTTTCAGGTCTACATCCTCGCCAAGAGGTTTATCCTTGGCATGAACATGGAGGATTTCTTCCCTTCCTTTAATATCCGGACGACCTACGCCAACCTTGCGGTCAAAACGTCCCGGACGAAGAATTGCAGGATCCAGAATATCCACACGGTTGGTAGCGGCCATTACGATAATGCCTTCATTTACTCCGAATCCATCCATCTCTACAAGAAGCTGGTTCAGAGTCTGTTCCCTTTCATCATGACCGCCTCCCATGCCGGTTCCACGCTGTCTTGCAACAGCATCGATCTCATCAATAAAGATGATACAAGGTGCGTGACGCTTGCCCTCTTCGAAAAGATCTCTTACACGGGAAGCACCTACACCAACAAACATTTCCACAAAATCAGAACCGGAAATGGAGAAAAACGGAACGCCCGCTTCCCCGGCAACAGCCTTGGCCAGAAGCGTCTTACCAGTTCCTGGAGGTCCTACAAGGATAACTCCTTTCGGGATTCTGGCCCCCACCTTGGTATACTTCTGGGGATCCTTCAGGAAATCTACAACCTCCTTCAGCTCCTCCTTCTCTTCCTCCAGGCCCGCTACGTTCTGGAAAGTCACTTTCTTATCATCCGGCATGGACATTCTCGCCCTGCTTTTGCCGAAATTCATCATCTTGGCATTGGTGCCACCACCCCCACCTGACATCTGACGGTTCATCATCAGCATGAGGAAGATGATAAGACCACAGGTAAGAAGTACCGGGAAAACAGAGTTCATAAATACACTCTGCTTCGGCACATCCTCAACAGCAGGATCAAGCCCGCTCTCTCGAAGAAGCTGCTCTGCCTCATTTACATCTGCCACATAAATACGCTTCTGTCCCTCGCCGCTTATATTCACGATCACAGAACCTGTTGGAACCTCACTGTTCTGATGGATCGTGGCACTGGTCACCTTTCCGTCTGTCACTGCCTGCTCCAGCTGTCCATAAGTATAATCACTCTGGACAGCTACCTGATTGTTCAGATACAGGTAACCTGCGATCAAAGCTACGATCAGGACAAGATACAAGCCAATTCTGCCTGACTGCTTATTCACTTGTATAATTCTCCTTTCATTCGAACTCTACCACTCCGATGTATGGCAGATTTCTGTATTTCTGGGCATAGTCAAGACCATAGCCCACAACAAACTCATCTGGAATATTGAAGCAGCAATAATCCACATCAACCCCTTTTACCACTCTGCGGTCCGGTTTGTCCAACAAGGTGCAAAGTCTCACGCTGTTTGGATTACGTCTCTTCAGAACGTCCAGCAGATAGCTTAAGGTTCTTCCGGAATCAATAATATCCTCCACAACAAGAACTTCTTTATCTTCAAGAGGCTGATCCAGATCCTTGACGATCTTTACAACTCCGCTTGATTTGGTGTCATCTCCATAACTGGAAACAGACATGAAATCAAGAGTTACCGGCACTGTGATTCTCTTGGCAAGCTCACACATGAAAAATACTCCGCCCTTAAGAACGCAGATCATGTGGATTTCTTTTCCCTTGTACTCTTCGCTGATCTGGGCTGCTACTTCGCAGATACGCTTCTCCACAGTCTCCTCATCCAGTAAAACTCTGATTTTTTCACTCATGATTATCTTTTCCTCCTTGGTATTGTATTTCCAATATTCTCCTGGTTCTGGGAGCTATTTTATAATTCTCATTTATTCTGCCTCCCACCACCCACAAAACCTCAGAGCCGGTACATAGAAGCAAGATGCTGTCTCTTTCCTCTGATGGGATCTTCTCATCTATAAAATAACGGTTCAGCTTCTTGCTGCTCCCTTTGTCATCTACAATGAGAAAATCTCCCGGCTGTCTGGTCCGGATGGACAGTTCCTGTTTTATTTTATCATAATCCAGCCATTTCGTATACTTTTTTTCTTCAATCTTCTGGCCTTCATTAGAAAATATTTTCAGATAAAAAACATTATCTGTAAAAAGTACCTGTTCACAAGCAGTTTCCAGCTCCTTTTTACTCAACTGGACACTTTTTTGCAGTGCATTCCTCTCCTGATTTTTTTCAGCTTTCACTGGATCGTACTCTTTTGGACTCAGATTTCTATCTGACATTCCCAGTAATTGTCTTTCTCCCAGTAAAATTCCTCCATAAGTTCGAAGCGCCGCCAGATCATAAGGCAGATTGATCCGTCGTCCCACCTGAAGCTTCAGAAGGCTCTCCACACTTTTTACATGAGCAGCTGTAAAATCCTTACGTTTCCCAGCCAGCTCTTCAAAAACCTGAAGCACTCCGTAAGAAGCTATGGCAGGCTCATCCCGCCAGAATGCTTCTGACAGGAAAATTCCCCGCTCCCTGTTTTCCCCATACTTTTTCACAAGGCGTTCTCCCTGACGGGACAAATACTCCTCAGCCTGACTAACAAGACTGGCCGTCTCCGCCATATGGCGGACAGCAGAAGCATTCACCTGTTCTTCCAGAATGGGCAATATCTGATGTCTGATCTTGTTTCTTGTATAATCATCTGTAAGATTGGTACTGTCTGTTACATAGGGAATCTGTTCTTTTATTAAATAATTGACAATTTCCTGTTTATTTAAACACAAAATGGGCCGAATAATTTCATCCCGCACCGGCAAAATAGAAGCCAGACCTTTCAGCCCCGTTCCTCTGCAAAGATTGTGGAGCAAAGTTTCCGCCACATCATTTTCATTGTGGGCCAGAGCAATACGGATCCGTAATTTTCCTTCTCTGGCGGCAGAGACTCTTCCCCCACCCTGGAGGTCAGCCGTTTCTGATTTTCCAAAATAATCAGCTTCTGCCCTGGAAAACGCATCCTGTCTGACTTTTCTTCCTGTCTCTTCCAGTCCCATTTTCCATTTCTTTGCAAGCTCCGGTACCGGGTAATGATAGGATAAAAAAGGAATCGTCCATTTTTCGCAGGTCTCTCTTACTACTCTTTCATCCCGGTCAGCTTCCTCGCCGCGGATTCCATGATGCACATGTACCGCACACAGCGAAAAAGCTGCTTCAGCCTGATATCTTTTTAACATTTCCAGCATAGCCATGGAGTCTCCTCCTCCGGAAACTCCGGCAAGGACCACATCCCCATCCACTACCATGCCATGTTCTTTCATATATGCTTTCACTTTCTGATACATACTAGCTCTGCCTCTGATACGTTACTGATTCTTTCGTGAACCGTAACAATATTACTTCTTTCAAACATATTCATATGCTCATATGATTCCATATCTGTTTTTTACTCAAAAATAATCATTCTATTTCTTCCACATTCCAGCTACAAGAACCGTCATATCATCCCTGGCGCAGTAATCGCTGTATCCCAGCACCCGCTCCAGAATCCCCCGGCTCATCTCCTTGGGAGTCTCTTCATGGATATCCATAATGATTTCTTTCATGGTCTCCTCCTCCCGCATGGCAGGCAGCGCATCCAAGACGCCATCTGTCATCATGATCAGATAATCCCCGTGATACAGCTTCCTTGAAGATGTTTCAAAATCCACCTGCTGTATCAGCCCTGCCGCCAGACTCTCTGAAGAAATGGCCTCCACCCAGTGATCCCTTTTGATAAAAGTGGCGGAAGCCCCCGCTTTCAGGAAGTTACAGATTCCCGTATATAAATCCACTGCGCAGATGTCCACTGTTGAAAAAATCCCTTCCTGTCCCTTCATCACAAGAGCAGAGTTCACCATTTTCGCCGCCGTCTCCTGGGTAAAACCGGATTCCAGAAATTGTTCCAGAAGTTCTACCACTTCCTCGCTTTCCCGGCATGCCTCCACCCCGGAGCCCATTCCATCAGAAAGACACATTACAAAACGGCCTGCCTCTTCCTGTCTGCAAATATAATTGTCTCCGGAAACCTTCTCCATTTCCTTGGTCAGCTTTGCCACTCCGTAAAGTACCTGATAACTTACATCCTCCACAAAATGAACCGTATGGTATTCTCCATTTACAATTCTTCTTCCTCCTGCTGCCGCCATGGGAGTTCCGAATTCCTGAGACAAAAGCTGTGCCACCTCATTAACAGAAATGCACTGCCCGCTTCTGGCACGCATGGTAAGAAAAATCTCACGTCTTCCTTCCACCTTATCCATCACCCAGACCTGCTTCACCACAATATGACGCTTCCTGAGAATCTTCTGCAATTCCGTCATAAGCTGAGGATCCGCAATGGAAATGTCGTACAGGTCTTCTGCCACCATATCCATGATTCTGGACATCTCCTGGAGTTGCTGTGCCACGGCAAGGCGGCTTTCGATCATCCGGTTGTCCCATATCAGCTTCTGCCGCTCCCTCATATAAGAGTTACCAAGTGTCTCATAATACTGGGAAAAACGACTGCATACACTCATCCAGTCGCTTTTTGTCTCCTGTATTTTCTCCTGATTTCCCTCCTCCATGGAACGAATCATCCGCTCGCTTCCTCTGTACATTTCCTGCGACTGGGTGCCCCAGCAGATTTCCCGCTGATAACAGTGGCTGCATATCTCATCACAGGTCTCCCTTATAATTCCATCCACCTGGCCGTTGCTTAAATAGTCTTTTCGGTAGGGTAATCCGTAAAAACTGTCTGCAAGCTTCCGAAAAGAAGCAGCATACCGCTCCACCTTCTCCTTCTGGGGATTTTTCTCTTCGGCCGGCTGCTCCGCCTTAAGGAAACTTCTTCCCCTGAAAAAAACTTTTGCCATGTCCCGCAACACCAGCAGCACACTGATCACGAGCATGGCAACTATCCATTCCTGCATATTCTCCCCTCCCCTTTACAGCCTTACAGTGCCAGAGCCTGTTTGAAAAAGCATTCCCGCAAGCTGCACGCCCCACTGTTCATGTAGTCTTTAGTTACTGTTCACTCCGTTCACAGTAACGCGCTTCGCGATGCACAGAAATCATGCAAAGCATGATTTCGCGCCGCAATTCTCGGGTTTTCTGTGAACTTTGTTTACAAAAAACACCTCGCGGAACGTTACCAGTGAACAGTAACAGTCTTTAACTGCTGCCCTTGTTTTTGCAAAGGAATGCTGCATTCACATCACCTTCGGCACCACCTTATGCCTATTATAGGGGACAGGTATGAAAATATATGTCAAACAAAGACGACCATATTGAAAAATATATCGTCAGAAACTTCCAAACTTCGTTTTTCCCAGAACCTTACTTCTCCTCCTGAAAAATAATCTCATTCTCCTTCACAAGCCCCAGTTTCTCTCTGGCGGCCTGCTCTGCGTACTCATCCGTGAGCATATACTGCTTCAGATCTTCAATCTCCTGAGTACGCACCTGCTCTTCCTCAATCTGCTGGCTTAATGCCTCTGCCCTGGTCTCATAGCCGGCAAGAGATTCCTTAAGGTCCCGGCTCTGTGCCATAAGCGTCAGAATCAGAATCAGAACGATCAGAGAAATACCGAACATCCCGAGATGATTATACCCTATTGTCTTTTTTCTTCGTTTTTTCCCTGATTTTCCCAAGCTTCCTGCCTCTTCTCATCTGCAAATGATTTCTGGTACTATTTTTGTACTGATTTGCAGATTGCTTAACTAAAATTTTACAACGTTTACAAAAAAATAGCAACCAATTTATATATTTTTTTGAAATTTCTTTTACGAATCTGACAGGAACCTCCAGGATTATATAACAAATTTTTTCAAATAAAGGTTTTATTGTCAGATATGTAAGAAATGCCCCTGATATAATTCCCAAAAACAGAAAACTACGCAGGATTCCCTGGTTGATCCGGTAAATTCCTGCAAATACCAGAAGTCCTGCGCACGCCCAATAAAGAAGGTCCAAAATCCCTCCTGCTGCCGGACTGCGGAAAATGAGCCCTCTTATTTCCTGAAGCAGGCTGTAGCAAAGGATCAGCACCGCACCCCCTGCAAAAGCCCGGACGAAAAGCCAGATCTCATTGTAGATATATGTGCTCATAGCTTAACGGAACAGCCTTGTAAATAATGGTTCTTCTTTTCGTGGGGATTCTTTAGACAAATAGACAAGAGAATCCACATGTCCGGCAAGAGCAGCTTCTCCTTTTTCCAGGTTTAGTCCTTTTACATGAAGCCCGCTGCCGCGAATCTGCAGCTTCCCGTCTGCAGTCTGAAGAAGGATTTCTTTTTCATCAAAAGAAATCACATCCTTCACACCTGTGACAGATGCTTCTTTCCTGTTATCCAGTATCAGCTTATGGGAAATGTTCACAACCTTTTCTTCCAAATCCCTCTCTCCCAAATATGTGGGTTCACAGATAATCTATGAAATTTTCTGTTAAATTAGAACTTGCTTAAGTAATACTGTTTCCTTCATTCACAGAACTCTTAAACATACTTGTACAGATTCTCAACTTCTTCCTTCTTCACAGTCTCTTTCACATCCAGCACTTCCACCTTCACATTGCGGCTTCCAAACTGGATTTCAATAGTATCTCCTGTCTTCACCTGGACAGAAGCCTTGGCCGGCTTATCATTTACAAGCACTCTTCCTGCATCACATGCCTCATTTGCCACAGTTCTTCTCTTAATAAGGCGGGATACTTTCAAAAATTTATCTAATCTCATAATACTCTCCTATGTCAGAGCGTGTTTAAAAAAGGAGGAACTATAAAGTTCCTCCTGTAAAAGCTTACGCGATTATGCGTTTACCATATCTTTTAAAGCTTTACCAGCTTTAAATTTCGGAGCCTTGGAAGCTTCGATCTTCATGGTCTCACCAGTCTGAGGATTTCTTCCCTCTCTGGCAGCTCTCTCGCTGACTTCAAATGTACCAAAGCCAACTAACTGAACTTTCTCACCTTTTTTCAGTTCTTCTGATACAACGTCGATGAATGATTTTAAAACAGCTTCAACGTCCTTCTTGGACAGATTGGTTTCTTTCGCCATAGCTGCTACTAATTCAGTCTTATTCATGGTGTTTCCTCCTCTAAAGATTCTTCTATCTATATATATACCTTTTGCCCTGTATTGTCAAGGTTTTTGCGCTAGAAAGGGGATTTTCCAAAGCATTTTTCAGGGAAATCCCCCCATATTTTCTTCTGGGCAATTACCTTTTCCAGCTTTTCCGTATTCTTGCCGGAAATCCATGCTTTGTTATGAGAAAAGTAGTAATTTGCCAGTTTCCAGTATTTTTCCGGATATGTGAAACGGATTTGCAGGTTTTCCCATTCTCCAGAGGAAATAGGACGTATTTTGTCATATTGCTCCAGCATCCGCCTGGCCAGAAAAACATCCCAATTATATTTTTCCAGGATTTTTCGCATAAAACAGTACAGGTCGCTGATCTGCATATCAAAGCTGAAGTGATCAAAATTTGTCACAGCAGCCTGATTTTTACAAAGAAGAACATTGTGCTGATTATATTCGCCATGACATAGAAGCCCCTCTTCGCCCGCCTTGTCCCTTAGTTTTTCATAGTCCGACTTTACAAGCATTTCCAGTGCTTTTTCCCCTTTTTCCAGAAACCACTGCACACTGCCCAGAAATTCCTTTTCAAATCTGGCACTGGCACCTTTCTGGCGGATAAACTTACGGATCTTGCGGATTTCCTGATTATGCCTTGTATATTCATCTGCAAGGGAACGCGCCATGTAGGCTTTTTCCACAGGCATATTCATAAATTTATGTACCCTTGCCAGAATCTGCACACTTCTTATAATATCTTCCCTGGACTTGGTATCACACTCTCTGCCTTCATACCAGTTCTGAAGGGTATATGGAATATTATCCTTATCTCTGGTAACCAAAGAGCCTTCCTGATTTTCAATAAAAGTATCAACCAGACAGCCTTCCCGGGAAAGTTTTTTTAACACTTCCTGCTGAAAAAGCAGTTTTTTTTCGGAGCCGTGAAACTCTCTGAGGAGCAGAATTCCCTGTTCTGTACGACATACCAATGCTCCCCGGGTCCTGGACGAAGATTTCACTTCAATTCCATACTGGGTCAGGGTGCTAAGACCATAATCATACAATAAAAATCCCCCCGTCACTCACATATGCCAAAGGTCTTCAGATACCTTCTATCTTATGAGTGGGAGGGATATGTTATTCTAAAGAAGTTTTTTATCGGCTGCAAAAGCAAGGGCAAGAAGTGCTTCTTTCTTGTTCAGTTCCGGATTCTCCAGCACAGCATCCAAAAGCTCATGGAGCACACTTCCCATTTCTTTTCCAGGCTTCATTCCGGCTGCGATCAGGTCACTGCCAGTAATTGCAAGGCCTTTCATGGAAACACATTCGCCTTTTTCCATAATTTCTTCCCAGGTCATTCGAACTCCGGCCTGGCGGGCAGCTTTTTCTTCCCCACGGTAATCACTTTTCGCTTTGTTATCCGCATACTGGACTTCCATCCACATGGGAAAAAGGTCTTCCCCAACTACATTGATGGCTTTCCGCACCTCAGCCGGTGACGGAGTCGGGCGCAGATCATGCCAGCGGATCAGGCGGCTCACTCTGGAAATGGTGTCATTGTCAAACTTCAGGCGGCGCAGAATTTCCTTGGACATTTTTTCTCCCACAGAAGCATGTGTTTTGAAATGATCCCTGCCGTTTTCATCTGTTTTTCGTACAACAGGTTTGGCAATGTCGTGAAGGAGCATGGTCAGCCTTAACACCTTATCCTCCCTCACATACAAAAGGCTGTGGAGAATGTGTTCTCCCACATTATAGCAGTGGTGTGGAGTGTTCTGAGGTGTCTCCATACAGCGGTCAAATTCCGGCAGAAATTCCCTGGTAACACCCGCTTCATAGGCAATCCGCAGATAATCCGGATGAGGGGATACCAGAAGTTTTACAAGTTCCACCTGGATCCGCTCTGCGCTTACATGTTTTAAATTTGGTGCAAGCACAGAAAGAGCTTTTCTGGTCTCTTCTTCCAGGGAAAAACCAAGCTGCGCAGAAAAACGTACAGCACGCATAATGCGAAGAGCGTCTTCTGTAAAACGTTCCAGAGGATCACCAACACAGCGGATCACCTTGTTTTCCAGGTCTTTCTGTCCTTCAAAAAGGTCCACCAGCCCTTTCCTGGGATTGTAGGCCATGGCGTTGATGGTAAAGTCCCGACGCTTCAAATCTTCCTCCAGGCAGGCCGTAAAGGTTACTTCTTTCGGATGACGGCCATCTTCATACTCGCCATCCACCCGGTAGGTGGTAACCTCGAATCCCTCTTTTTCAAGCAGCACTGTTACGGTTCCGTGAGCGATTCCTGTATCTACGGTTCTGTGAAACAGGGCTTTGACCTGCTCCGGCTTGGCTGAGGTTGTGATATCCCAGTCATTTGGAGTTCTTCCCAGAAGGGCATCGCGGACACAGCCGCCTACTGCATAGGCCTCATAACCAGCTTTTTCCAGAATATTTATAATTATTTCAACTTTTTGTGGAATTTCAAATACCATCTTTATCACCTGCCTCTGATTTAAAACAAAACTTCTCTGCCTTGAAAAACAAAGCGGGGCAAAATAATTTTGCCCCTTTTTGACTACTGATTGCAAAATAAACAGCAATCCCTTTTGTTATTAATAAGCACGTCCCCAGTATACCATTTTCTTGGCAGGTTTTCCACAGCATACACAGACATCGCTTAAATGTTCCTGCTCAAACGGCATACATCTGGATGTTGCCTGAACATCTTCTTTGATCTTATCTTCGCACTCACGGTTACCACACCACATAGCTTTTACAAAACCTGGTTTTGTGTTGATGGTTTCCTTGAATTCTTCGTAATTTGTTGCTACATAAGTGTGAGCATCTCTGTGGGCCCTTGCACGCTCCAGCATTTCCTTCTGCATTGTGTCCAGAACTTCCTGAACCTTAGCAGCAAGTTCTTCGAACTTCACAATATATTTCTCTCTGGTATCTCTTCGGCAGATAACAGCCTGTCCGCTCTCGATGTCCTTCGGGCCGCACTCGATTCTTACCGGAATACCACGCATTTCCTGCTCTGCGAATTTGAATCCCGGGCTCTTGTCTGTAACGTCTGCTTTTACGCGGATTCCAGCTGCTTTCAGAATCTGTGTCAGCTCCTCTGCTTTCTCCAGAACGCCCTCTTTTCTCTGCTGGATCGGGATTACAACAGCCTGAACCGGAGCAATTCTTGGTGGAAGAACAAGTCCGCTGTTATCTCCATGAACCATGATCAGAGCACCGATCATACGAGTTGTCATTCCCCAGGATGTCTGGTGTACATACTGAAGCTGATTGTTTTTATCTGTGTACTGGATGCCGAATGCTCTTGCAAATCCATCGCCAAAGTTATGGCTGGTTCCAGACTGAAGTGCTTTTCCATCATGCATCAGAGACTCGATTGTGTAAGTAGCCTCTGCACCCGCAAATTTCTCTTTCTCTGTCTTCTGACCTTTAATAACCGGGATTGCAAGTACTTCCTCGCAGAAGTCTGCATACAAGTTCAGCATCTGGATGGTACGTTCTTTTGCTTCCTCAGCTGTAGCGTGGGCTGTATGTCCTTCCTGCCATAAGAACTCACGGGAACGAAGGAACGGACGGGTTGTTTTCTCCCAGCGAACTACTGAACACCACTGATTATATACTTTCGGAAGATCTCTGTGGGACTGGATCTCTTTCTGATAGAAATCACAGAACAGAGTCTCGGATGTAGGACGTACGCAAAGGCGCTCCTGAAGAGGATCAAGTCCGCCGTGTGTTACCCATGCAACTTCCGGTGCAAATCCCTCTACGTGATCCTTCTCTTTGTCCAGAAGGGATTCCGGAATGAACATTGGCATGTATACATTCTCTACGCCTGTCTCTTTGAATCTGCGGTCAAGCTCTTTCTGAATATTCTCCCAGATTGCATATCCTGCTGGTTTGATTGCCATACATCCCTTTACACTTGTATAGCCGCAAAGTTCCGCTTTTTTTACAACGTCAGTATACCACTGTGCAAAATCCACATCCATGGAAGTGATAGCTTCTACCATTTTCTTTTCTTTTGCCATGATTTTTCTCCTTTTTGATTTCTAATATTTAAACACCAGGGAAATCTGGTAAATTCCATGTATTATTTGAAAAACACATAAAAAAAGACCTTCCATCCCTGCAAAAGGGACCGAAAGGCTTCGGCGGTACCACCCTGATTAGCACTGGAAATGACTGCTCCACTGCTCACTCAATTATCCTGATAACGTAGGACAGACGCCGCACTTCAATTGTGCGGAGCTCTGAGGCCGGTTCCATGACTTGCGCACAAAATCCTCACACCATTGCCTGTCGGCCTGGATTTCTCTCTGAGATTGCTCCTCATGTACTATTCTCTTCATTGCCATTTCATTTATTTAATTTGCTCGTTAAGTCTTGTTTATTTTATGCGAAATTTTCCCATATGTCAAGTGGCGAAACAGAAAATACCCAGACAAAAAACAGCCAGTGGCTACTGTTCACTCCGTGACCAGTAACAGCCAGTGTTACCATCCACCGCATCTGTTTTATCCGGGTACTTTTTATTACTTCAATGTAAACAAGCTCTCTATTACATCTTTTTTCTCAAACTGGTTGTTATATTCCAGAATATTGTAATCGCTCAAAAACTGTCTGTAATTGTCCGGAAGATCCTCAGAAGCATACCAGTTCCCCTCCTGATCACACACTGCACCAACACCAATAACCGACAGCTGTTTCTTCAGTTTCATAAGGAACTGATTATAAAACGGAAGGGAAATCCCTGCCTTAAACAGCACATAACTTCCCAGATAATTGGCACTGATATCCTCTTCTGCAGTCTCGGAAGAATAATTTGTCCAGATTACATATGGAGTTGTATACGTCACCTGGCTTTCAAAAAGGTCCAGCTTCTCCCTGTCTTTTCCGAGAACTTCTGCTAAAAAGCCTTCTTCCAGCTTAGGCCAGTGATCTCCAAACATGACGATCATGGTCGGCTCGTCTACCTTTTCAAAATATTCTACAAGATTCTGAAACGCTTTATCCGACTCTCTGGCAAGTGACAGATACGTCTGTGCCTCCGGATATTCTGTTTCATAATTCAGTTTTACATCTGGTTCGTATCCCTTCAGAGTGCTCTGGGAATATCCGCCATGGTTCTGCATGGTTACGCAGAAAGTAAACAACTTTTGATTTGTTTCTTTTTCTTTATACAGGCTGATGATCTTGTCAAAAACAGACTGGTCACTTACAAAGCCTCTCAGTTTATCCTGATATTCTCCGCCCCAGTTATCCTGATTCAAAAACTCATCAAAGCCCATCTGCGGATATACCTGGTCGCGGTTCCAGTTATGTCCGTTATTGGGATGCATGGCAATTGTATAATATCCCTGAGATTTCAGAATATCTGCCATTCCATACTCCGGAGTCCGGACATACAGTTCATAAGGAACACAGCCAGAAGGAAGAAACGTAATACTGTTTCCGGTAAGTACCTCATACTCAGATCTTGCTGTTCCGCCACCGTAAGTGGGCATATGCAGACTTCCATGTGTTACATTTTTATCAATGCTGTGAATATACGGCAATATTTCCACATCTGATCTGACACTCCCAATGCTCTCGAAATCCGCAAGACTTTCATTCATGATCATAATAATATTCTCAGGGATTACATCTGGCTCCTGCTGCCTTTCAGCCGGATCACCTTCAGTTTTTTCTGCAATTTTCTTTACCGCATCCACGGAATATCCCTCCGGTTCTTCTACAAAAACAAACCGGAATTCTCTTGCAAAAGTATATACCAGCCCTTTATTCTGATATTCCTTGTTTACATTCCACAATGAAACATTTTCCTGCTTCATGATCAAAGGCCGAAATCCCACTGCCATTGCCACAACAAACACAGCTAAAAAGGCTAACCGCACAATCAAATTTTTTCTGCTTTTTTTCCCTAACTCCAGTCTCTGAAATTTCAGGATAAACTGGACAAATACCAGCGAATACGTTAACGGAATGCCAAGCATAAGAGGTATTTTAAACTCATATTCTCCTGCAACATCTGCAGCAGTTCCAATTCCTGTAATATCCAACAGAAAAAAAGCTTCTCCCCTAAATTCCATTACAAAGAAATTGATCAATGCCAGCAAAATCAGAAGCCAGCAAAATACAGCTGAAGCTGTCTTTATTTTTCGAAAAAGCAGGATCAATATACCAAGAATAACATAACAGACGATCAGGTTCCCTATAAGATTCATAAAAGATAGGGAAGTAACCTTTTTCAGAAGACTTCCCAGATAATTCACTGATTTATTTCTTTTTCCGGAAAGCCAGGTGATCATCTGCACTGCCCCTATCATAACAGGAGCGGACAGAATCAGTAAAATTCCATCCGCTGCTTTTGATATTCTGCAGGTATGCCAGGCATCACTTAGTCTGTCTCCCCACAAAACCAATAAAATCCATATCAGATTACCAATGGCAATCAGCAATATTTTCTTGGTATCTCCCTGAAAAGGATGGGCTGTTCCAAGCTCTGTATAGATCAGCAGCCCATCAATTACTGCCATTAACAAAAGGTTGCAAAACATTTGTGACAGTTTTTTCATAAACGCACCTCTTAATTGCCAATAGTAAACAAGCTCTCTATTACATCCTTTTTCTCAAACTGATTGTTATATTCCAGAATATTGTAATCCGTCATCAGTTTTTTGTAATCGTCCGGAAGCGCATCATTGGCATACCAGTTTCCATCTTTGTCGCAAACAGCACCAACTCCGATGATTGGAAGCTGCTCTTTCAGATTCATAAGGAACTGGTTGTAGCCTGGCATTTCAAGACCAGCCAGCTGAAGCATATAGCTTCCCAGATAATTAGCACTGAAATCTTCCTCTACTGTCTCAGATGGATAATTTGTCCAGATCACATAGGGAGTTGTATAGGACTGCTGGCTTTCAACAAGTCCCAGGCTCTGCCTGTTGCCGCCTAAAAGTTTCGCCATAAATTCTTCTTCAATCTTAGGCCAGTGATCCCCAAACATAACAATCATGGTAGGCTCATCTACTTTTTCAAAGTACTCCAGCAATTCCTTAAATGCTGAATCAGACTCTCTTGCCAACGATAAATACGTTTCAGCCAGAGGATACTCTGTATCATATCCAAGCTTTACAGTAGGTTCAAATCCAGCTCTGTCTTCTACTGTATAACCGCCATGATTCTGCATGGTTACACAGAATGTAAATAATTTTTCATCCGCATCCTTCTCTTCATAAAGGCTGATGATCTTTTCAAATGTTGCTTTGTCACTTACATAATTTCGAAGAAGCTCTCTGTGTTCCTCTCCCCAGTTCTCCAGGCTGATAAATTCATCAAATCCCATGCATGGATAAACAGAGGCCCGGTTCCAGTTATGAGCCTTGTTGGGATGCATGGCAATTGTGTAATATCCCTGGGATTTCAGGATATCTGCCAGACCATACTCCGGATCCCGCACATAAAGCTGATAAGGAACACTTCCGGATGGCAAAAAGCTCATACTGTTTCCTGTAAGAGCCTCGTATTCAGAACGGGCAGTTCCGGCTCCGAATGTAGGTACATGAAGCTGTCCATGTTTTACATTTTTGTTAAGGCTTCTTATGTATGGCAAAATTTCTACATTTGACTTTATTTTCCCTACACTTTCAAAATCTGTAAGACTTTCATTCATAATCAGGATAATATTTTTCGGTGTTACTGTTTCAGAAGTATCTGCAGCTGTATTATCAACACTTTCTTCAGACTCACCCTTGTCTGTCTCTGAAACAATATTTTCCCCATCTTCAATTTCCTGTGCCAGTTCTACGGTTTTTCCAACAGAATAGCCTTCTGGCTGCTCGATATAAAAATACTTGATTTCCTTAACAAGAGAGGAAATGTAGCCCTGTTCTTTATAAATACGGTTAATCTGCCATAAAGTAACAGCGTCAAGCTTCTGGAGGATAGGTCTTATAGTAAAACATAATGTAATCACGATCACAGCCAGTACACTAAACCGGGCAGCTGTATTCTTTCTGCTCTTTTTTCCAAGCTCCAGTTTCTGGAATTTCAGTACAAACTCACCAAATACCAGGGCATAGATCAGTGGAATTCCAAGCATCAGTTTGATTTTGAAGCTATATTCTCCAACAACTTCTGCTGCCGTTCCCATTCCTACAATGTCAAGAAGCTGGAATGGTTCTCCACGGAATTCCATTACATAATAGTTTACCATTGCAAGGATTATAAAAAGGTAACACAACGCAGAAGAAGCAATATTGATTTTCCTGAATAAAATAATAAGTATTATAAAAAATATTGCATAAATAATAAGATTCAGTGTCAAATAAGGCTGCTCCATCAGTAATGACATCTTAACCAGGCCTTTAAATGTTGACACTGCCTTATTCTTATATCCCGACACCCAGGTGACCATCTGGACAAGCATAAATACAATTCCAGGAGTTACCAGCAGCAATATGACATCTGCTATTTTCAAAAAAGTGGTATTTTTAATTACACTGCAGATTTTCTCCCCCCAGAACAGAAGAACAAGAAACAAAATATTTCCTGTAACAATTAGTAATATTTTAATGATTGTTCCTTTATATATACGATTTCCTTCGTTAATAAAAGTATATACCAACAATCCATCTATAAGCAGAAGCAAAGCAATGTTCAAAATGATTCCCAGTATCTTTTTCCATCTGTCATTCTTCGCTCTGCCCATATTCAAATCTGTATTTTCTTTCGTATTTTCCACAACAAACCTCTTTAACTTACACCGTCAGCGAAATCTCGCGTCCGGTTCTCTTGTATTGATAATAGCGTACACCGGCGGAGTCCAGCATTCTCTTGGAAGCAAGGACTGACGGAGTGCTTGCATATTTGTCACAATCATAGACCAGAGTCTTGATTCCTGCCTGGATGATTGCCTTGGCACACTCATTGCAGGGAAAAAGAGTTACATACATTTTCGCTCCCTCAAGGCTCCCTCCACGGTAGTTTAAAATTGCATTGAGCTCGCTATGGGTCACATACAGATATTTGGTATCCAGAGGCTCTCCCTCTCTTGCCCAGGGAAATTCATCATCGGAACAGCCTTTTGGGAAACCATTATATCCCATGGAAAGAATTTTATTATCGTCGCTGACAATACACGCTCCTACCTGTGAATTGGGATCCTTGGAGCGCATACCGGAAAGCATGGCAACTCCCATGAAATATTCGTCCCAGGTAAGGTAACCTTCTCTTTTGTGGTTCAGATCTGATGCAGCACTTACAGGCGCGATCTGTATATTCCCGGTGTTTTTCTGATTTGTGTTCTCCATAGAAGAGCTCTCCTTCCTATTCCGTCTCGATCTGAGCAATTCGGCGGATATGTCTCTCATCTCCTGAAAATGGTGTATTCAGGAAAGTATCCACAATCTTAACTGCAAGTCCAGGTCCAACTACACGGCCTCCAAGCGCAAGGATGTTTGCGTCATTGTGAAGTCTGGTTGCTTCAGCAGTAAAGCAGTCTGTACATACTGCTGCACGAATTCCCTTAATTTTGTTTGCAGTGATAGAAATACCAATACCTGTTCCGCATACAAGGATTCCAAGCTCACACTCTCCGTCCAGAATCCCATGTGCAACTTTCTTTGCATAGATCGGATAGTCTGTGGATTCTGTGCTGTAGCAGCCGTAATCCTTATACTCAATATTCTTTTCTTCCAGATATTTGATAATCTCCTGTTTCAGTTCAAATCCGCCATGATCACTACCTAATGCTACTCTCATTGTTCTTCTCTCCTTATATTGATTATTTTGTGACCGGCTGCTTTTAGAAGCCGGTTCATAATTGCCTGTCCCATTTTTGGGGTATAAAAAGCTTCGGAATAAATTTTGCTTACCTGGCACTGATCGAATTCACGCAGCACCTCATAAAGGTTATGAGCAATGGTTTCCTCTGCCTCTCTGCTTCCAATACACTTCACAGTTCCACAGGGATATCTGGAAATAGTCTCTTCTGTGGCAATAATCCCCGCCTGAAGTCCATTTGCCTGATCTTCCTTTACAAACTGATTAATGGCATTTATTACTTCTTCTGTGGGGCCCTCCACAATTGCAAGATCTGCTTTCGGTGCATAATGCCGATATTTCATTCCCGGCGCCTTGGGATGAACTTTACTATCAGGCTTTATAAGACCTTTGTCCATTCTCACATCGCCAAGAACCTCCTGGAGCATTTCCAGTGAAATATAACCGGGTCTTAAAACCACCGGCACGTCCTCGGTAAAATCTACAATCGTTGACTCCAGGCCAATTCCCACAGGACCTCCATCAATGATCATCTCAATGGCATCCCCTAAGTCCTCCTCAACATGCTGTGCTGTAGTCGGGCTTGGCCGTCCGGAAGTATTTGCACTTGGCGCTGCCACGTATCCCCCTGCCTGCAAAATAAGCTCCGCTGCAATGGGATCACTTGGAAAACGCACAGCTACACTGTTGAGACCACCAGTTGTCTCCAATGGAACCAGATCTGATTTCTCAAAAATCATAGTCAGGGGACCAGGCCAGAATTTCTCTGCCAGTATCTTCGCCTTCTCCGGTACTTTCTTTACAATTGGGGCCAGTGCATTTAAATCTGCAATATGAACGATCAACGGGTTATCCGAAGGACGTCCCTTGGCTGCATATATCTTCTTCGAAGCCATAGGATCCAGCGCATTTCCTCCAAGACCGTAAACAGTTTCTGTAGGGAATGCCACCAGTCCTCCCTGTTTCAATATCTCTCCGCCTCTGGCAAGTGCCGCATGGTCAATAGCATCTGCCGTCATGGCTACAATTTCTGCTTTCATTTTAATCCAGCTTTCTATTATTTTTTCAGCATTCTTTAATATAACACCTGTTTAAAAGCCTTGTCAATCCACCTTAACAATATAAGTGCCGGAATCTTCATCCATAAATACAATTTCTCCAAGTGACTGAAGAAGTGCATTATTCAGGCTGTCCTCATATTTCTCTCTTTCTTTAGAGCCCACAAAGATATAGGAAACACCATATTCCGTAAGAAGAGCTCTTACCTGGGTCTCATCCTGTGAAGTATAAATGCTCATAACATCTGCCTGTTTCCGGTTCAGATCATCTGTATCATTTCTCCAGAGCCATTCGTGTACATACCAGCCAAGAATTGTTGGAAGACCTGTAGCTGCAGAAACACGCTCATAACCGCTGTAACTGTCACCGTTTGCCTCCAGCACTACCGGAGCCCCTTTAATATTCTCCTTTAGCCATTGGATTGCAGACACATCCTCTGAAAAATCCGTATCCAGATAGCCCAGAGCATAAAGCCCCTGATAGCCTGACGGATTCAAAACCTTTCCAAACCAGGAATCCACACTTTTTCCAAAATATCCTACCGTCCAGATCAGGAAAAACAGACAGATTCCGGAAATGATCTTAAACACTTTCTGTCTGGTAACAGCCAGAAGTCTGTAAATTCCATATCCCATAGTCAGTGCAAACATAATATATGCCTGATAAGTAAGTTTGAACATAGTGTTTGCCCTGGCATTTCCATTTTCATAAATATCACGCACGTAAACAAATTCCGGGATTACCACCAGACCAATAGCGCAAAGTCCCATAATAATGGCAAAAAGATCTGCCGTGCGGATAGCTTTTATAAGACGGTACAGGCTCTTGTGCTCCATCCCCCGCAGTTTTTCCCAGAGCATAGAAATTACAAATGTAATGGTAAGAACTGCCGGAAGTCCCCAGAGAACCAGCAGCTGGTAGAAATAGGAATGGTACTTGGCAATTCCTATTCCATCCACCATAGTGTCAAACTGTAAGGTAAATGGCAGGATCACAAGATAGGCAAGCAGATAGATTTCTGCCATTTGTGAAAAAGTTACAACAATGATTTTCTTTATTTTTCCCTGGAAACGGATAATATTGGCAAAAAGCACCGTTCCAAGAGTTACTACATAATAAATTACAAAATCCCAGAAATTTGTCCACTGAAACATTCCGAGAAGCACACTGATTACCAGAAGATGAGGCATAAGAAGCTGCTCTTTCCAGAATTTTCCATCTTTCATGGAAGCCTCAACCGGTACTGTTTTCTTGCGCACACCCCTTAGCCATACATAAAGAAGTGCTATTACAAGAAGTACAAACATAATATTTACCACATGAGCATGAAGATCCCCCAGTACAAAAGAATAGCAGGGAAATTCATGTATCGTCCGGTCTTCCTCACGATATGGATTATATCCTATATAGCGGGTAGCATCCGGAAACCAGTAGCTGCTCACTTCCTTACCTGTCAGCTTCTCAATCAGGGGAATGATCTGCGCATAAATTACGTAATGCATATTTCCTGCAATGGAAACAGCTGTACCAGCTGTAAATCCAGCTGCAAAAGGAAGTCCTTTTATTACTTTTTCACTTTTTTGCTGTCCCTTCATACGGTCTGACATCATCTGGTAAACAAGGGAAAATGGCATTGCAAAAGCCAGTCCGGCTACAAAGGTACGCATAAGATTGTAAGTCAGTTCCACCTTTGTATGGGAAAGCTTGGTAAGAAAAACAGCAAAATACTGACCGCCATAATAATAATTAATATGTCCTTCTGAATACCACAGATCTCTTGCCGGAAGTGTGGTGCTTCTCATCATAGCTTCCATAAAACCATAATCCATGAACTTCTCGGTTCCATATGCAGCAGGGCGGAATCCTGCCAGATATGTCCACATAAGAAATGCAAGGAAAAACAATAATTCTTCCCAGTAAATCAGAGAAATCCTGTCAACTGGAAAACATTCTGTCTTTTCTTTTGATTCCTTTCGAAGAAGGAAAAAACAGATAACTGCGCATAGGATTGTTACAGCAGCACAAGTCAGGGCATTAAAAGGGATTAGTCTGATAGCTGTCAGAAACCAGGTAAGAAAACCTGTTGCAGCAATCGCCAGTACCTTAGAAAAAATCCATCCTTTGTCCTCAAAACGCCAGAACAGTCTTCCTGTAACAGGCATCGCAGCAAATCCCATCACTCCCGCCAGAAGCCACCATGTCCAGAAAGTCCACACATCACCTTTCAGTAAAAATGCAGATAGGCCAAGCAGCACCACCGCCAGCAGAAGTTTAATTATTGTTTGTGTACTGATTTTTTTCTTATTCTTTTGTTCCATAAATTCTTATTCTCCCGTCATCTGACTGATACACCAGAGGATATGTATCCGCAATCACATCTTCGCGGCATTCCTTCTCCTCAAATTTCATACCTTCCTCAAAAAGGATATATGTAATTTGTTCTTCCTCAACTGTTTCCTTTAGTACCTGTGCGCTGGCTGTTGTATAGATCTCTACTGCCCTGGCAGCCCTGTAATAAGTATCATAGCCTGCGGACCATGCATAATAAGGCCATCCCAGATACATCATAACCCCTGACATAGTGACTTCATTTATACTGTATTCCGGTGTCAAAATCAGATCGTCTTTTTTCAGATTTTCTGCAAGCCAGCTGGTCAGTCCACTGTTCAGGTTCACAGAAACCCGATGTCCCGAATCATTATCTTTTAGGATTACTGCAAAATCATAAATTCCTGTTATGGTCAGACTAAGTGCCAGAATCAAACTCAAAATTTTCCCAACAGCACCTTTCCAATGAAACAATCTGCTTACAGCGCCACCCCAGAAAACAGCAAGGAATGCATAAGATATTATAATATATTTATGATTCACGTTTATATCTGGTGTAAGAGACGCCACAAATGCAAAGATTGTTGGGAAAAGTATACTCACTGCAACTGCTCTTTCCATTCTTTTCAGAAAAAACAGCAGTACTAAAACGCCAAGGAAAACAATGCCGCTTATTTCAAATAAATATACAGCTATGCCTGGAAGTGATTTCTTTTCTGCCAGAAATCCAAAATATACAGAAGGTGATACAACACTTCCCCATACAAACATTTTAGATTGAATTTCCGAGAACACAACTGTCTCAATTGCCAGAATCAGATAGTCAAGTTTTCCATCAGAAAAAAAGGCAAATCCCATAAGAATCAGAAGACATGCAATTACAGCAGCTCCATTCCAAAATGAACACAGACCCAATAGCATTCCGGCAAAAAGAGCTGTATCGGGTTTCTTAAACATCCATGCTTTTTTTGTAAGAAATCTGTTCTTCAGCCACAATATTCCCTTCTCTTTCTCTGCACAGCTTTCTTCCACCCAGTCTAGGAAAATCCATAATACCAGCGCAGCCATCAAAAGACCAAATCCCAAGTGCCGCTGATTCAAATATACATTAAAATTCCAAAGTCCCCAGTTCTCATTGGGGGTATATCCAATAAAAGCAGTATTCCCGGCCAGAGTCTCCCATAGATCACCAGCCTGTAAATGTTCATATGCAAATCTGAAAAAAGCAGTTCCACTTCGAAATACAACAAACAAAACAGAAAGCACTCCGGCACTTATACTGTCAAAGAACCTTTTCGCCATAGAATACAGCATGCTAAAGAAGCACCAGAGTGACAGACTGCTTACGGCATTGTACGCTACATCAATTCTCATTCCAAGATATTCCAGATTTCCTGTCAGAAACTGAAACATAAAATGGTATTTTACATCCTCACCACCAAAATGAGGATACTGCGTGGGGAAATTATTTCCCAGCGAAAATGATCTCATCATCGCTGTATGAGGGGCATAATCACCAAATACAGTAAATCCGGAATACAAATATCCGTCACTAACATGAAATACAAATACCATGATCCAGGTAATTCCCGCCAGTAAAATCAATAAGAACACGATTTCTTTCGCTGGAGGAACCTCGCCGGAAAGTCTTTTAATAAATTTCCCAAAAGAACCTTTTCTTCTATAACAGCACAAGAGCAAAAATATCCCCACAGCTGCCATCACCATCAGATTTGCTCCAAAGAGGGGGTTCTCCGCTTCAGAGTACACGCTTAGCAGCCATGCTGCTATATAGACAGCCCAGGTCATAAGCAGCACACCACTTCCAAATGACGCTGCAAAAGTCACCCACAAGGGCGTGATTCCTTTTTCTCTCATTCTTTGTTCCGGCAAAAAATTATGGGTAATTTCCCTACCCAATAATGCTGCCAGAATCAGATAAACACATCCTAACATGGTATTTTCCCTCGCTTATTTTTTCCAGTCCAGTATAGCAGAATCCACAGCTTCTGAAAAGTGTATAGTTTTTGATAAACTGAAATGTTTTTTCATTAACAGAGGATTCTCATTGTTCATTATTTTTTATGTATTCTTCCACACCGTCAGCCACTGCTGCCGCTACTTTTTCCTGATAATCATCCTGTAACAGTTTTCCGGCTTCTTCCGGGTTCGTAAGGAATCCACACTCCACAATATTCAATATCCCCGGGCTTCGTTTCAAAAGATAATAAGTAGTATTTCCTTTCGCCTGCCTTGGCCGCTCCACCTCAAGATAATCATTCAGTTTCTCCTGAATTATTTCCGCCAGTTCTTCTCCCTTAACAGAGTCCCGATAATAAAAAACCTGAGGACCCTTCACCCCAGAATCTTCGTAACTGTTCTGATGGATACTTACTGCAAGTACAGGCTTTACTTCCTGAATAAGAAAAATCCTTTTTTGCATATCTTGTACTTTCTTATTATTAGAGTCTTCATCGTATAATCCCACGTCTGTTTCCCTGGTCATAACCACCTGAAAATCTTTCTTTTCCAATGCACTTTTCACTTTCAGGCCAATGGCAAGATTTACATCCTTCTCCTTCAGACCGTCTATCCCGATCATACCTGGATCCATTCCTCCATGACCACAATCCACCACAATTACCTGCTTCTGATTCATCTCTACCGATACTGCTGCCGCCTCGCGGGAAAGATAATAAAAGCATATCAGCAAAAGACATCCCATAATCAGCTCCACTATATGCTTTTTCAATATAAAACACCCCCTGGCATATAATATATAATGTTATCGTTAAACTTTCGTCTTTTGTCGCTGTTCACGACCTTCACATTATTTATATGTCTCAGAGAGTGTTTTTATCATTCGTGTATTAGAGCATGTTTGAAAAAGGCGTAACTGTTCAGTACCCTCACAGCAATATGCTTCGTAAAATAGTACCTGTTTTAATTAGACGCAGACAGATTATCTGTGATCACCTGCCAGATACTGCTATTCTCAAATCCCAATTTCCATGCTGCCACACCGGCAAGATTATATTTCTGTATCAGCTGTACCTTCGCTGCAATAGACTGAGAATCCTCAATCCAGATCTGGTAAGTGCATCCATCCTTCTCAAAGCTTCCATAATTCTGACTTACATCGCTGTCCCAGTATACCTGGGCATTATTTGTATTTACTACTTCCTGGGCAGTATCCATGCCAATTGCCTCACTAGATAAGCTGCCAGCTTCTGTTTTCCATAATCTTGTGTAAAATGGAACTGCATTGATCACACGCTGCGCCGGAACTTCAGCGATAGTATCCTGAATTCCCTTCTCCACCCAGGGAAGAGACGCTACTGAGCCCGCTTCCTCGGATCCAACGTAGTGCTCGTCATATCCCATAATAATGACATAATCTACTACCTTGCCCTGTTCAGCCCTGTCATAATGACTGGTGAAATCCTCTGGAACCGGATTGTCTACGGAAAGAACAAGATTGTTCTTATGGCATTCTATAGAAAGCTCCCGGAGGAACTCCAGGAAATGAACGCCCACGTCCTCACTAAGCTGCTCGAAATCCACATTAATTCCATCAATTCCAGCTCCAACAGCTGCATTCACTAGCTGTGAAATCAGATTCTGTCTGGAACTTGTTCTGGACAATACCTCATAAGTACTGATGTCCTGCGTAAAATTGTCCACAAGTCCCCATACCTTCAGCCCTTTTTCATGGGCAAGAGATACATAATCAGCTGTAGCATTGTTGATAATATTACCATTGTTGTCAGTTACATAGAACCAGGTTGGTGAAATTACATTCACTCCGGTCATATTCTGAATAGCCTCTGAAAGTCCTGCATTGGCATCTGTGGACATTACCTGATGCCATACCAGATTCACTGGTTGGTCCATGGTAAGATAAGTATAAGATTCCCCAACTGCTTTTCTGTCCATATTCAGATTCTGAACATCACTTACACTGCTCTTCTCTATATATCCGATATAACCGTCCCATGTGGCTACCTGATCCCAGTTCTCCAGTTCTTCCATAAGGATCAGATTATCTCCTTTGTTTACCTTGGATAGTACTTCTGATTTGATTCCTCCACGGTAGCGCACATATGTATCCTTAGTTGCTGTGACAACTGATACGCCTGAAAAATCCTTCTGAATCGCTATACGGTTTGGCTGCTGGTACACATAAGTATCCAGATCTGTATATCTCTTTATAAAATCAAGGCTCAGATAAGCGGTTCCGTCCTTCAGCCATACATCACCGCCCGCCTCAGTGGAAGCAGGTGTATAAATCAGCTCCGACGGAGTAGCGTACAGAATCTGCTGACCTTCTTCATCCCAGTAATATCTCTGGTTCAGATAACTATCCACCACATCTACAGGAAGATATGGCTGTTCGCCAGACATAACTGCCTTCTGCTCCAGAATCTGGGTACCTACTATAATTACGGCTTCTGAATCGTCTGTCTGTCCATAATATTCAGTCAAATCCATCTGTTTCCTGGTAGGAATGCGGCGCATGATCAGGGTTGTAACAATTCCGATCAGGGTAACTGCTGCGATCAGCATGCACACCACTACTACAGGATTAATTCTTCTCTTCATAAAATATTTATCCTCTCAGTGAACGTCTAATTGATATCTGCTGCGGACTTTTCCACAGTCGGTTATCATTATAACATATTTTTTTCAGGATTGTATTACATAATTCGACTTTTTACAATTTGTTTACATTATTGAATGTTGGTATCTAGAGCGTGTTTGAAAAAGCATTCCTGCAATCAGCAGCACCGGAAATTTCTTCCTGCCAAAGCATGAGTAGGGGGAAACTGCTGGTCTTGAAGAAATTCCGGTATGTACTGAATATTCATGGCTTACAACTGCTGATCATCGATTACAAAATCGAAATCCACACGGGCTATATGCCCATTCTCGTCCTCTGTATAATCCCGCATATATCCTCCGCCATCTGCAATCTGACAGGCTTTTGCAATGGCTCTGGCATCACTGGGCAGCCCTTCCAGATAAAGAGCAATTCCCAGTTCTTCATACTGATTCAGCTCACCCTCCAGCGATCTGCAGGATTCTTCCTTTCCTGATCGTGATATACGCTTCGTGTCCTAACCTCCTTTCCTCCTTTATGGATTCAGAAAACACCTGAATCATTTTGCAGAAAAAAGAGACGGAATGTGAACTCATTTCATCTTCAGGGAATGCAAACACCGCCCCAGCTGATACGCTGCATGATAAATCGACGCTGTTTTTAGAAAAAATAGATGTTAATGTTAATATTTAATACGAATCTGTGTTATCTCTGTTCTCAATTGCTTGTGAGTCACAGATCCATTTCTTTTTTCTTGTTCCCCATTATACGGATTCATTTTCCATTATGCAATAGATTTTTACCAGTTTATTCTTTTTTTCCATTCTGTTTCGAAAAATTTAATAAGTTGCAACTGAAATTTACAAACTGAATTTACCTGTTTTTTTCCTATTGCACTTTTGAAACATATATTATACAATGAGGAATCAAGATAGCTGATTGTTACTGTTCACTGGTAGTGTTCCGCGAGGTGTTTTTGTGAATATAGTTCACAGAAAACCTGGGAAACCCGGCGCGAAATAATGCGAATGCATGATTTCTGTGCATCGCGAAGTGTGTTGTTATTCGCGAAGTGAGCATTAACAACTGATTATGGTAATCTTTTAATAATAAACACTATTTCCAAGAACAGGATGTGATCATATGAAAATAGAAAAAATCAGTGACAATCAAATCCGCTGTACTCTTACAAAGGAAGATCTGGACAGCCACCAGATCCGTATCAGCGAGCTTGCCTACGGCACAGATAAAGCCAAGAAGCTTTTCCGTGAAATGATGCAGCAGGCTCAGATTGAATTTGGCTTTGAAGCTGATAACATCCCGCTGATGATCGAGGCAATTCCCGTAAACGGTGAAAGTGTCATTCTGATTGTCACCAAGGTAGAGGATCCCGAAGAACTTGACACTCGTTTCTCCAAATTTTCACCATATAAAAAAACCAAGCAGGATACCCTTCATTTCGATGGTGCTGATAATATCATCGATATCTTCCAGAAATTATATGAGGAGACACAGAAAGCAGCCTCTCAGGGAGCTTCTTCCAGTAACAAGGAGGTCAAAGAATCTGGAGCTTCCAGGACTTCCAGAAGTACGGAAGCTTCTGAATCTGTTTCCAATACCCGGAAAGTTTCTGTAAACCTGATACGGCTCTATACTTTCCATACTCTGGATGATGTCATTGCTGCCGCACATGGACTGGATGGATTCTATAAAGGCATCAATACCCTTTACAAGGATGAGAATTCCCTTTACCAGCTGATTGTACATCAATCCTCCTGCACAGCAGAAGAATTCAATAAAGTATGCAATATTCTTTCTGAATACGGCAGCGGACGCGCTTTTACTGCTGCCGGAGAGGCTCATTTAAAGGAACATGGTGAGCTCATTTCCCGCAAAGCCTTGCAGCAGCTTGCAAAAATCTGAAATAAAAAGAATCCTGCCTGCAGGATTCTCCGCCTGACAATTCCAAAATGCCTGCACGCTGCGCAGACATTTTGAACATGCTAGAGCGTGTTTGAAAAATCATTCCCGCAAATTGTGACGCACATCTTGCAGAAAGCCTTTTTCAAACACGCTCTAAAACCTTATTAAAAAGGACTGGCAAATCGCCAGTCCTTTTTATTATAAGTTCGTATATACTCTGTCGGGGTTACCTTCTCAACCGGAACAGCCCGTCAAGAAACTATATACTAACGGCCTGCAAGATAATCGTTCAGCTGCTGGATTAAAACATCAGCATCAATTCCGTGTACCATAGCAGCCTCCTCCAGAGATTCCATCTGTGCGGATGGGCATCCTACACATCCCATACCGGATGCCATAAGAATACCAGCCATATTAGGATCTAACTGAAGAAGCTGACCAATCAGCATATCTTTTGTCACCTGTGCCATGATCTGTTTCCTCCTTTTTTATATCGAGTTACTGTTCATACCTGACCAGCAACTGCTTCTCTCGTAAAAAATTCCCTGCCATTACATCAAAACCGGCAGTAACTCTCCACGTTCCACTATTATAATACCAAATACACATTTGCGCAACCGTCACAATTCTAAAATTTTGTTTATAATTTTGTACTTGATATCCTTTGACATATATATTAGAATAGACTCATATCCCAGAAAGGGTTTCTGTTCACTCTGTGAACAGTAATCATAAGGGAACTAAAGAGATTAAAGGAGGATATAACAATGGCATATGTAATTTCTGACGAGTGCGTAAGCTGTGGAACATGCGAGAGCGAGTGCCCAGCAGGTGCTATTTCTCAGGGAGATGATCATTACGTAATCGATGCAGATTCCTGCATGGACTGCGGAACTTGTGCTGATGCCTGTCCTACAGGCGCTATCAGCGAGGGTTGATTTTCCCACATAAGTGATGATAGCATGAAGGGGAGCTTCCTATGGAGCTCCCCTTTTTCAAACACATTCTACACTCCGTTTTTCTTTTTTCCCTTCTTCTCCGAAGATGCAGCTGCTTCTCTTCTTGCCATCTGCTGTCTCCTGATGGCTGCATCCAGAGTGCGCCACCTGTCTTCTCCTTCTTTTTTGGCATGAAGCTCCTGAGTAATCAGACGTTCTAATATCTCCTGAAACTCCAGAATCTTTTTATCTGGCTCCGCTTTAAAATTCTGAACATTCTCCAGCAGTTCTTCCCGAAGTGTATCTCTTGTTTCATTCTCTTCTTTTTCTATACTCTCAGATTCCAGTAAATGTATTTTATCCTTTTCTTCCGGCACGATTACTTCCATTCCTTCTTTTTTTGTAAGTTTTGGAAGAAGATCATGTATCGCCCGAAGCTGCAAGCCTCTGTTCTTTAGTTCTTTAATGTTCAAAAACAGTTGAATATCATCCTGGGTGTAGCAGCGATGCCCCAGCTCATTTCTGCGAATAGGAAGGGAAAGTTCATCCTCCCAGTAACGAAGGACATAAGATTTCACCCCTGTCAGCTTCACAGTCTCAGCCACGGTATAGCATTTTTCCATACTACCCCTCCTCATGAAATTGTTGCTGTCCACAAAACAAATCGGTCTGGCTGCCAGACAGCATCCGTATGGACAATAGCATAATTCACTGTTTTTATTATAACAAAAGGTCTTTCAAATGCAAGAAAAAAAGGTCGACATAACATGCCGGCCTTTTCGAAGAAATACCATAATTAATCAGCATTTCCTTATTTTTTCATATTTACAAACTGTGTATACTGAGGCAGCCATACCAGCTCAACGGTACCAATAGGACCGTTTCTCTGTTTCGCTATAATGATCTCAGCAATTCCCTTTTTCTCCGTATCCTTATGATAATAATCATCACGGTAGATAAACATTACCATATCAGCATCCTGCTCAATAGCTCCCGACTCTCGCAGGTCAGAAAGCATAGGTCTGTGATCCGGGCGCTGCTCTACAGCTCGACTGAGCTGTGAAAGTGCAATGACCGGAACGCTGATCTCACGGGCAAGTGCTTTCAGGGAACGTGAAATATCGGAAATTTCCTGCTGTCTGGAATCAGAATGTCCGCTTCCACTCATCAGCTGAAGATAATCAATCATAATAATTCCAAGATTGTGCTCTAATTTGTATTTTCGGCACTTGGAACGCAGCTCGGAAATGGAAATACCGGGGGTATCATCAATAATAAGATTAGAGCGTCCGATAATATCTGCACCCTCCACCAGCTTGGTCCAATCCTCGTCTTTCAGATTACCAGTTCTCATATTCTGGGAATCCACATGAGATTCCATGGCAAGGAGACGGTTTACAAGCTGCTCCTTGGACATCTCCAGACTGAATATCGCTACCGTAACGTCCTTACGAAATGCCATATACTGGGCAATATTAAGAACGAAAGCAGTTTTTCCCATAGACGGACGGGCTGCGATCAGCACCAGGTCTGAAGCATGCATTCCGGAGGTCTTGTAATCCAGATCCACGAAACCGGTAGGAATACCAGTTACCGTTCCCTTCATCTTGGAAGCTTTCTCAATATTGTTCACCGCATTCAAAACCACCTGCTGGATAGGCACAAACTCATCACTGGAGCGTCTCTGAAGAACATTAAACAATTTCTTCTCCGCTTCCTCCAGGATCATTTGTGTGCCTTCTTTCTCCATATAGCAGGCATTTTCCACTTCCTCATTCACTTTGATCAGTCTTCGAAGGACAGCCTTTTCGCTGACAATATTGGCATAATACTTTACGTTGGCAGAAGTGGGAACTGCAGAAATCAGATCTCTTACATATTCCATACTGCTGATATCTGGTGGAAGTTCCTTCTCTTTCAGACGGTTCTGAAGAGTGATCAGATCCACCGGCTTTCCTTCATTACATAACTCCACCATGGCATCAAAAATAATACCATACTGGCTCTGGTAAAAGTCATCACTTGTAAGAATCTCTGATGCTACCAGAATGGCATCACGGTCCAAGATCATGGAACCAATAACGGACTGTTCCGCTTCAATGCTGTGAGGAAGTATCCTCTTGATCAATGCTTCTTCCATTTCGTAAAAAACATCCTCTCCTGCAGCTTTATGCATTACTGTTTACACTTCTTCACAGTAGCCCTTATGCCTCTTCCTTTACCCATACTTTCAGGCTTCCGGTTACCTTAGGATGAAGCTTAACCGGTACATTTGTTACGCCAAGATTGCGGATCGGGTTTGGAAGTACCAGTTTCTTTTTCTCTATATCGAGATTCAGCTGTTTCTTGGCAGCTTCTGAAATTTCTTTTGTGGAAACAGAGCCAAATGTTCTTCCGCCCTCTCCCACTTTAAGAGTAAGAATAACCTCTTTATCTTCAAGATTCTTGGCAAAAGCTCTGGCAGCTTCTAAATTCTCCTGGGCGACTTTCTCTTCATTTGCCTTCTGAAGCTTCAGATCATTTAAGTTCTTTGGAGTTGCCTCAAGTCCAAGCTTCTTCGGCAGGATCATGTTTCTTGCATATCCGTCACTGACGTTTACAATCTCTCCCTTTTTTCCAAGGGCTTTTACATCTTCCAGTAAAATTACTTTCATTCTTTGAATTCTCCTTCCTGGTATAACTGATCTATAATATCTTTGATCATTTTCTCTGTCTCATCTTCTGTAGCCTTCACCTGGGCTCCGGCAATGTTCAGATGACCTCCGCCGCCCATTCTCTCCATCATAACCTGCACATTGACCTCATCAATGGCACGGGCACTTACATACACCTCATTATTATATGGAGTAAGAACAAAAGAAGCCTTCACACCTGCAATATTCAGAAGCTCATTTGCGGCCTGGGCTCCTACTACTGTAGGACTTTCCAACCCCTCGCTGGGGCATCTTCCTATTGCAAAACAATTTCTGTAAATCTGGGCAGTGCGGACAACTTCCGCTCTTGCCTTATATGCATCAATGTTATCCCGAAGCATTTTGCGGACTCTTGTAATATCTGCGCCATTTCTCCGAAGATAAGCAGCTGCTTCGAAAGTACGCACGCCGGAGCGTGTAGTAAAATTATTGGTATCAATTACCATACCTGCATACAGACAATCCGCCTCCAGGCTGCGAAGACGCAGATCCTCGTCAAAATACTGAAGGATCTCGGCAACCATCTCACATGTGGAGGATGCATATGGCTCCACATAGGAAAGTACTGCGTTCTGTATCACTTCACTGCCTCTTCTGTGATGATCCAGCACCACGATCGTCCTGGTCAGATAAAGAAGATCCTGACACTCTGTATAACTTGGTTTGTTTGTGTCCACCACAACCACAACTGTATTATTATCCACAAGATCCTTTGCCTGGGCACAATCTACAAACATGGAAGGCTCATAATCCGGATTATTGATATACCCCGCCATCAACGGACGGATGGATGTGGTCGGATCATTTACTACAATATGGACCGGCTTGCCAAGGGTCTTTCCTGCGCGATAAATACCGATTGCAGCCCCAAGGGCATCTACGTCTGTGATCTTATGTCCCATAACCACAACACGATCCTTGGTGCTCATAAACTCTTTCAGCGCTTGTGCCTTCACTCTGGCCTTTACGCGGGTATTTTTCTCCACCTGCTGGGATTTTCCGCCAAAATAGGCGATGGAATCTCCATTCTTAATTACTACCTGGTCACCGCCGCGTCCAAGAGCCATCTCAATGGCAATACGGCAATATTCATAATTCTGCAGATAGTTTGCGCCGTTCAGACCAATACCGATACTTAGGGTGACTGCCATTTCATTACCAATATTGACCGTCTTAACTTCATCCAAAATATGAAAACGCTGTTCTTTCAATGCTTCCAGGGAACTCTGACGCATGATCAGGAAGTATTTATCCCGCTCCAGCTTGCGTACAAGTCCGTCAAAATTGGAAAAATACTTGGTGATTTTCCTGTCGATCAGTGCGATCAGAAGGGATCTTCTGACTTCTTCCACACCTTCCAGAGCTTCTTCATAATTGTCCAGATATGCCAGAGCAACTACCAGCTTATCATCCTCATTCTTCTGAATATATTCCTGAAGCTCTGTCTCATCATAGAAAAACATTGCCACAAGATTAATGTCTGCATCCACATTTTCCAGAATACGGGCTTCATTTACCACATCTTTCATAGTAACCAGCTGCATGGAAACACGATAGATCCTGTCACCAAAGTTGGTGCTCATCTCTGTGATCTCCTGTTTCTCAGGTACAGGAAGTTTATCCGGTGTGATCTCCGGAAAAATAGTGGTAATGTGCTTGTTATACAGCTGTTCTTTCCCGGTAAGCTCTGCAAATACCTTGTTGGACCAGATCATTCTTCCATTGGTGTCCATAATGGCATAAGGAAGAGCCAGATCATCCAGAAGACGCTTCTCAAGAGATTCATACTGATTGGCAAACGCGATCAGATCATTGAGAATCAGCGGCCTGTGAAAGCGGGTAAGCAGAAGTGCGGCCACAATATATACCACAATTCCAAGTGTAGCAAGAATTCCTGCTTTCACACTTATCATAAAAATAAGAATATCCAGCCATATAAGAAGAATGGTCAGATACAGTGGCCACCTCATGAACTGCTTCATGGATCCCTTGAATTTCAGTTTTTTATTCATAAGTTTATCCTCACTTACAAATCTTCAGGTACCTTTTACATAGTGACAGGCAAAATACGCCTTTGCCAGATAGTATAACAGATTTCTGAGGATTTTTCCATAGAAGATTAGAGCGTGTTTGAAAAAGACTTTCTGCAAGATGTGCGTCACAATTTGTGGGAGATTTTGCCCGGATGAGGGCGCCGTAGCGGGCTACGGCAACCGAATTCGGGTGAAATATACCGCAAAGTGGGGCGTGCAGATTGCGGAAATGGTTTTTCAAACACGCTCTAGATAGAAAAACCGCCATCCTTCCGGATGGCGGTAAACACTTCCAAATTAGTCCTGGATGTATGGCATCATAGCAAGATGACGTGCTCTCTTAACAGCAACAGTCAGAGCTCTCTGATGTTTCGCGCAGTTTCCTGTGATTCTTCTAGGAAGGATTTTTCCTCTCTCGGAAACATATTTTCTTAATTTTGCTACATCCTTGTAATCGATCTCGTTATTCTCTTTACCACAGAATACGCAAACTTTTTTTCTTCTGCGGCCGCCTCTTCTCTTCATTGGAGAATCTGGTCTTTCGCTTCTATTATTGTAAGCCATGTTGGTTTTCCTCCTGTTTTATTCAGTTCTAAGAGCTAAGCTCTAGTTAAATGGCAATTCCTCGTCAATGCCATCCGGAATGTTCATAAAGCCCTCTGCAGCGGTTCCCGGGTTCGGCATAGATGCCTCCGGTGCACTTGTGCGCGGATGGGAAGCAGCATAACTGTCGCTGGAAGCCTTGCTCTCAGCAAACTCCTGATCTTCCACAACAACCTCTGTAGTGTAAACCTTCTGTCCATCACGGTTGGTATAGCTTCCGGTCTGAATACGACCTGTAACGGCAATCTTCAGTCCCTGACGGAAATACTTCTCAGCAAACTCTGCCGTACGTCCAAAAGAAACACACTGAATGAAATCAGCACTTGCTTCTCCATCGCGACGGAATCTTCTGTCTACCGCTAATGTGTATCTGGCAATTGCCAGTGCATTCTCTCCTGCGGAATATCTTACCTCAGGATCTCTTGTTAAGCGTCCCATTAAAATTACTTTGTTCATTCTTCTTACCTCTCTTAATATACTAAGTGAACGGGCTCTTAATGGTGCTTTCTAAATCCGATTATGCAAAAAGATTATGCGTCTTTTCTGACAACTAAGTATCTTAATACGTTGTCCATGATACGTACATGTCTTTCTACTTCTGCCGGACACTGTGCGTCTGCCTCAAACTGAATAAAGTAGTAGAAGCCTTCATGCATTTTCTGAATCTCGTAAGCTAATTTCTTCTTACCCCATTCTTCAACGTCTGTGATAACGCCATTGTAACGAGTGATGTATCCTTTAGCTTTCTCAACTACTGCATCACGTACTTCGTCTTCAACTTTTGCGCTAACAACTAATGCTAACTCGTACTTGTTCATGCTTGTCTTACCTCCTTATGGTCTGTTGGCCCTTTGCCTGTCAAAGAGCAAGGATATTTTATATATCACGATTTTTAATTCTAACATACTTTTTTCAGGCTGTAAAGCATTATTTTTCCTTTTTTTGAAGATTTTTTGTATTTTTCTCCACCATCTTCCGCGGTACCATAATCTGATGTCCACAGCCCATGCATTTCAGGCGAAAATCTGCACCTACTCTTAAGATTTCCCATTCTTTGCTGCCGCATGGATGGCCCTTCTTCAAGGTAACAATATCTCCAACTTCATAAACAACTGCTGCCATATATAAACTCCTTATTTACCTGCTTCATTTTTGCTTTAGAACCTTTCTCCAGCACATTATTTATTAACTTTTATCTGGGAAAACACCTGTCCGATAGGCTCCTTGATCAAAAGATCTGCATACCGGTCTCTTGGCGTCGGGGACTTATTGATCACTACCAGATGTTCTCCCGAAAAGTAATCGATCAATCCTGCCGCGGGATAAACTGCCAGAGACGTCCCTCCTATAATAAGAACCTGCGCCTGGGAAATAGCACGCACAGACTCATTGATAGTGCGGTCATTCAGTCCTTCTTCATAAAGAACCACATCCGGCTTGATAATTCCACCGCAGGAACACCTTGGAACCCCTTCCGCTGCTTTCATATATTTGAAGTCATAGGATTTCCCACATCTCATACAGTAATTCCGGTATACACTTCCGTGAAGCTCCAGTACATGTTTACTGCCTGCCATCTGATGCAGATTATCAATATTCTGGGTGATAACTGCTTTCAGCTTTCCAGCCTCTTCCAGCTCTGCCAGCTTCAGATGAGCTGCATTCGGCTTCGCTGTATCGCATAGCATCTTGTCCTGATAAAAACGATAAAATTCCTCAGGATGACCCATGAAAAAGGTATGACTTAAAATAGTTTCCGGCGGATAATCATACTTCTGATTATAAAGTCCGTCCTGGCTTCGAAAATCCGGGATCCCGCTCTCCGTAGAAACTCCTGCTCCTCCGAAAAATACAATATTATCGTACTGGTCGATCAGCTCCTGAAGCCTTTCCACTTCCTTACTCATGTCCATTCCTCCAATCATTATACGGTACACATTTTTCAGTAATATGCTTTCCGATATCTCTCTCAAAATCCCTCTGCAGCCCTGCAGAAATTTCCCGGCCGTTTACAGGTCTGCATGCTTTTTTCAAGAAGATCCGATTCTAATTATCACCTGTCTGCTTCGTGCTGTCTGATTTCTTCACAACATCCAAAGTATCCACTCTTTTTCCCTGAACCACATAACGGGTAGACTCATTACCGGTACATGTGGAAAGGGTAACGATCTTGTCGTCTACGCCCAACTCACCTGGTGTAGTCTTAACATCAGAATAGGAGACTATTTTATTCATATAATCCACAAACTCCTGTCCAGGTCCCTTAAACAGTGTATATGTATCACTGTTTACCGCTGTGGTATACGCAGAAATAATCTCATACCGGTAAGTCTTCTCCGGGGTAAAGATCCAGAAATATTTGCTCTTATTGTAAGCAGAATCATCCTTACTGAAATTCTTCAGCTGTCCAAACATAGTCCCGTTCTTCATATTGTGACCGTATACCAGCGTATTGCAGTCACTGAAATCCGCCTTATTCTCATAGTCAATGAAAATAGTTCCGGCAAAATTATAATTCTTCTCATAAGTCATATGAAGATACTGGTCATTGTCAGTTCCCTTTACCACCGGATAGCTGACACCATCAAGTGCCTCCACATAGATCCAGCCGATTACATCTGTATTAATGCTTCGAAGAGAATCAAAATCAATATCCAGCGGGGCCTTCAGAGTCGGTCCGTCTGGTCCTGCTGTTTCCTCACTGTCACTGGTACTGTCCTGATCCGGATCACGCTCTGTCACCGCCATCTGGGCAATCGCATTATACTCATCTGAGCCTTTCTTATACTCTGTATAAATGTGATAAAGATTATATGCCGCGTAGCAAAATATACAGATTGCAGCAATCAGTACAATTGTGAGAAATATATCTCCTGCTTTTTTCTTCTTTTTGGGTTTCTTATCTTCACTCATGGCAACCTCCTTCTACCAATATTATTCACACAATCTGAAGTTTCGCATATATCAAACTTTTAAAATCTCTCTATATTATATAGGCTATAAAATTTTCCTGCAACCTCTGTCTCAGGATTGCGGCGCGAGATCATGCAAAGCATGATTTCGTGCTCAGATTATTATACACGCCATACCTTCAGCATCAGTAATTCCTACATTCTTCACTTATTCTTCCAGCAAATCCCTGCACTCTTTCCTCAGCTCATTTTCTTTTTTGCTGTAAAGCAAAAGTTCACAATGTTTAAAATAAGAAGAACAGCCATACTGAGAGATGAAAATACTGCATCTGTCATCTCCTGTCAGACCGGTTTCAAACAACAGCAATTCCTGCCCTTCCCCAAAGCATTCCTCCAGAAAAGAAAAGGCATGTTCCAGCATCTTCTTCGTTTCCTCAAGTTTCTCGTTTCGTAATCTGCAAACATTGCCAAACCGTTCGACGATTTGTTCTATTCCTTCTGTCACGCCAGAAATATGCAGCTCTTTCAATTGGAAAAAATACTCTTCCAGAATTCTGATCTGTTCCTCTTCCCTGGCAGCTTCTTCTGCTGTCAGAAGCTCTGAACAGATTTTCGCATCTAGTGCTTTTCTTCTGGAAGCAACAAACTGTTCCATAGCTTCTACACTGTTCTTTTCCTGCAAAAAAATCTTCAGCAATTTAAGATTTTCGTATAGTTTTTCTGTCTTTTTATCTGTTTTCTGAAAGACTGAAATTCTTTCTGTCACAGCTTCAAGAAGCATTTCGGTTACAGTAAAGCGTTCTTCAAAAGATGCTTTTTTTCCCATATCGCAACAAGTCTTCAGCTGCCTGGTAGTTACATTTCCATCAAGAATTTCCTGTATCTGATAATCAGATTTATACTTCTCATACAGTCTGTAATAACCGGCAAAATCTCTTGCAATTTCCTCTTTTTGAAGGAATTCCCCAATCAGTTCCTCTCCGATTTCCACTTGCAGTTCCTCATAACTTTTCAGGATTTCGGAAAGATCCTCCCAACCTCTGGCAGTCACAAAAAACTTGCCATCTACTGTATTTTCCACCATATAAAAATTCTCTTTTTTAAGGGAAAGATAGGACAAAATTGCGCCATGTATGCCCTTTTCCCCCGCATATTCCAGCCATATATCTGTATCTGCCTGTATGGAAATCTTTCTTACACGATCCAGCGTAACAATGTCAAATTCCCGGACCGATTTGTTGTATGCAGGCGGATTGCCAGCAGCTACAATAATCCATCCCTGCGGCACCTTATGGGTTCCAAAGGTCTTGTTCTGCAAAAACTGCAGCATAGCCGGGGCCAACGTCTCTGACACGCAATTGATCTCATCTATAAAAAGGATTCCCTCCTTTTTTCCCGTTTGTTCCATGTACTCATACACAGAAGCAATAATTTCACTCATGGTGTATTCTGTTATATCAATTTCCATTCCACCGTAATTCCTGGTGACAATTTTGGGAAGTCCTACTGCACTCTGACGAGTATGATGCGTGATGGTGTAAGCCACCAAGCCCACCTTACATTCGGCTGCGACCTGCTCCATAACTGCAGTTTTCCCGATTCCCGGCGGACCGATCAGAAGGATTGGGCGCTGCCGTACCAAAGAATAGGTATAAACTCCATTCCCGTCCTTTTTCAGATAAGCAGCAAGGGTATGGATAATCTCATTTTTTGCGTCTTTGATATTCATATTTTTATCCTTTCGCCGATAACCAGTTTATAAGCCCAGTCCGGCACAAGTCTCATATTTTCCGTCTTTTTCACAAATACAAAGGCCGTTTCATAATCCGGTTTCTGTCTCGGATAAATCCCATCTCCGTCAGTAAAGTAGATCAAAGCCTTCAGATTCTGCAATTCCCGCTTCTCCTGTTCCTTTCTGATCAGTTCAAAAACAGGCCTGAAATCGGTTCCGCCCCGTCCCTGTATGGTTATCTTCTGCATATATTCTTTCCATTCTTCCTCTGAATGGATCACCTGGTACCACTGAATACAACAGTCACATTGGACAATATATACTTTCATTTTCTTAAAAAAATTCTCCCGGGTGCTGAGGATCTGGTAAGTCTCTCCAAGGAATCTCCGGACCAGCTCCTTGGAACAGGAACCAGAGGTATCAATGGCGATCACCAATTCCTCCAGACGATTCACTTCTTTGTATTCCAACGGCTCGATCAGCGGCAGATTTCCATACTGCTCCATTCCAAAATTATAAAAAATATAATCAAAGCTATCCTCATCCAATTGGATTTCTTCCCTGGGAAAAGCAAATTTTCGGAGAAATTTCCGATAATCATATCGGCTTTTGTACAGTTCCTCCAATTCCTCTTCTTTACTTCCAGAACTTGCTCCGATCCGATGCTTCTGCCGCTCCCTTCCAAGGGTGGTATATGTAAGAATCTTTTCCCACCTGCACCGTTTTTGTTCCCTTTTCCATGGATTTACACTCCATAAAGAATGATCATCAAAGGAAAAAAGAGATTCCAGCTCTTCAATATTAAAAGGGAATTTTTCCTGTTTCAGAAGCTGATAAAGTACCTGAGCAGAGCAATTTCTGCCTTTAAAAAATTCAAAAATCTGTCTTCTTTTTTGCAGTTCTTCTGACGAATATTGCCATAAATTTTCCGGAATATTCTGCCAGATCAGAAGCTCCACAGCCAGATCACAGGCCACATTCCACAATCTTTCTTCCATCTTTTTGTCAGAAAAAGGATGCTGGTAAAGGCAGTGAAATAACATGTGCAGACAACCTCTTTTCAGCCTTTCTGGATTCCCTGCCCACGTATAGATCAGAAATACAGGGTCTGCTATTATCCTCTCACCGTCAGTTCCAATTCCATGGATCCAGGACTGCGAAGAGCTCTCATTTCCCATGCTGTTCGGAAACATTTTTGCCTCCACGACCACCGAAAGGGCTGCTGATGCATAAGAAAAAAACGGAAATCTTGCACAGATTTCACTTCTGCAGGTATGCAGGATTTTCATTCCCATTTCCTGGTATTTCCTTTTTTTCTTTATGGAACTGCCTGTATTTTCAGACATTTTTCTTTCTTTATTATCCTGCATAGTTTCGCTTTCTTTCCTGCTAAAGGTCAAATTTTTTCTCTTTATATCCGTATTTCTGATTCTTTAACCTCATCAGCCACACCAGGCTCTCCAGCTTTCGCTCTCTTCTGGCAGTACAGATAAAATTCTCCAGTTCTTCTGCTCCAAACCAGCCAGAATTCTCCAAAAGCTCCATTTTCCCCACATTCTCTTCCCGGATCAAAGCTTCCATAGCAGGGCGGATCCTTCGCTTCAGATACTGGCCATAGGCAGTTTTTTTCTCTTCTTCGCACTCATTTGCTAAAAAAAATCCTTCCAATGCGCAGGCAAGCCGAATCCGCTCCTGTCCTGTTGTCTGGAATTTTTCATACCGCATATCACGCTCTTTTTCCATATATAATCCCAGCTTTCTCACTGGAGCCTGTTTAAAAAAGCATTCCGGCAATCTTTATGCCCCACTTTGTGACGCACATCTTGCAGAAAGCCTTTTCAAATACGCTCCTGCAGTTTCCCTGCTTCTTATTATAATCCATCCTGCCTTTTCCCACAATCGGATTTTTCTCATTTGCCACATACGCTCTCTCCTGTTATAATAAAAATACCAGAGCCTGTTTGAAAAAGCATTTCAACAATCTGCACGCCCCCTTTGTGGTATATTTTGCAGCAAACCTTTTTCAAACAGGCGCTAAGAACAACAGGAGGTTTCATTAAAATGGAAAAAAAGAACTTGATCGTCGGACAATCCGGCGGACCTACTGCAGTTATCAACAGCAGCCTTTATGGTGTAGTTTCTGAGGGCATAAAACAGGAAGAAATCGGACATGTTTATGGCATGATAAACGGTATTGAAGGATTTCTGAAGGGCACCATTCTTGACTTTGAAGAAGCACTTCCCGGGGAAAAGCTGAAATATCTTACCTACACCCCAGGCGCTTACCTGGGCTCCTGCCGCTATAAGCTTCCGGAATCTCTGGAAGATCCGGTATATCCAGAGCTTTTCCGCAAATTTGAGGAGATGAATATTGGCTGGTTTTTCTACATCGGCGGCAACGATTCCATGGATACTGTGAGCAAGCTTTCCCGCTACGCAGCCATGATTGGCAGTGACATCCGCATTATCGGAGAGCCGAAGACCATTGACAATGATCTTGTGCATACCGACCACACTCCTGGATTTGGCAGTGCTGCCAGATATGTGGCTTCCACAGTCCGTGAAATCACCCTGGATGCCAATGTTTATGAAAAAAAATCCGTGACCATCGTAGAGATCATGGGACGTCATGCCGGATGGCTCACAGCGGCCAGCGCTCTCGCCCGCAAATATACCGGCGATAACCCGCTTCTTATTTATCTTCCGGAAACAGCCTTTGATACAGAAGAATTTTTGAAAAAAACAGAAGCCTGCTTCGAAAAAAACTGTAATGTTGTTGTCTGCGTTTCCGAAGGCATTCATGATAATAAAGGAACTTTTATCTGCGAATATGACAATTCTGTAGGCACCGATACTTTTGGTCATAAAATGCTGGCAGGCTGCGGCAAATATCTGGAAAACCTGGTGCGAAGCCGACTTGGCGTGAAAGCCCGCTCCATTGAACTGAATGTAAGCCAGCGCTGCAGTGCCTCCATGCTCTCTGACACGGACCGCCAGGAGGCCATTACAGCCGGTATTTTCGGCGTTCAGGCTGCACTGAAAGGCGAAACTGGAAAAATGGTATCTTTCATCCGTCAGGAGACCTCTGAGGGCGTTTACCAGATGAGATGCGGACTTGAGGATGTCAATGAAATCTGTAATGAGGAAAAAACCGTTCCCCTTTCCTGGATCAGCCAGGACGGTTCTGACGTAACAGAGGATTTCATCCATTATGCAAGTCCACTGATTCAAGGAAATGTAGAGCTGCCTATGGGCGAAGACGGACTTCCGGTCTGCGTATACAGAAAATAACGTTACCAGTGAACAGTAACAAAATAACCACGCCGTTCTGAGTTCAGAGCCGGCAGAAAATCCCCTATACTGTATCATGATTTAAACAGGGCGAAACATATTCTACATGTTTTTCTTGTGGCTCACGAAAAAGAAAAGAACTCCTTTCTCTATAAGATCAGTTAGAGCGTGTTTAAAAAAGGCTCTAACTGATCTTACAGAACAAAGGAGTTCTTACTTTTTCTTTATTTTTCACACAATCAGCAAAAATCCATGATTCCTTCTGCCTTATTCCTGACCATTTCCAAACATCTTATGATCTTCTTCCAGTTTCTCCTGAACCTGGCTGTCATGAATTTTCTCTTCTTTCTCCTCATCCCTAGCCTTGGGCAGGATCAGGTTCAGACAGACTGCTATGATCGTCGCCAGCACAACCGGAGATTTTCCGAAAATGGTAGTCACCCATGCAGGAAGTGTGGCAAGTGCTGCATTTGCTTGGGAAACACCCACACCAAGTGCTGCAGCCAGACCTACAATGGAGGAATTACGGTAATCCATTTCTGCAGAAGCCACCAGCTTCATACCTGTCATAGCAATAGATGCAAATACGGAAACTGTAGCACCACCCAATACGCACTGGGGAATCGTGGTCAAAAGTGCTGAAAATTTCGGAACAAATCCGGCAATTCCAAGAAAAGCAGCTGCCAGCCCCAGAACCCAGCGGTTGATAACCTTGGTCGTGGTGACAATACCAACGTTCTGGCTGTATGTTGCAGTTGGAAGTCCTCCAAACAGGGCTCCAAGAATATTGGTAATACCATAAGCTACAATACCACCCTGAAGCTCTGAATCCTTTGGCGTCCGGTTCATAGCACCGATAGTAGTTGCAGAGTAGTCACCGATTGCCTGAATTGAGTTAATTGCAAAAAGCAGTCCGATGGCTACACATGCAGAAATCTCAAAATGCACTCCGAAGTGCAACGGCTGTGGTACCTGGAATACACTTGCCTTGCCCACGCTTGAAAGATCCACCATTCCGAATGGAATGGATACCACATATCCGGCCAGCATACCAATCAGAATAGAAGAAAGCTTCCAGATTCCTTTTCCAAAGTGGTTCAGGACTGTTACCACTGCAAGGGTAAAGAAAGCCACCAGCCAGTTCTGCCAGGAGCCATAATCCGGATTAGAGGTTCCACCAGCCATATAGTTGATCGCAGTGGGATACAGGGAAAGTCCGATGGTAAATACCACTGTTCCTGTGATCAGAGGCGGAAAAAATACCCTGATCTTTTTTACCATAATTCCCATGATAACGGCAACAACACCGCCTACAATCTGGGCTCCCAAAATGGTGTCGATTCCGTATCCGTCCGCAATGGCCTGCATACTTGGTACATATGCGAAGCTGACACCCATAATGATTGGAAGTCCTGAACCAATCCTGTACTTCTTCCCAATGGGAAAAAGCTGGAGTAAAGTAGACAGCGCAGCAACTACCAGAGCTGCCTGAATAAGAATGACCTGATCCTTATTCTCAAGCCCTGCTGCGCCTGCCACAATAATGGCAGGGGTGACACATCCCACGATCATTGCAACAACATGCTGCAACGCAAGAGGAAGGGCTTCCTGTATCCGCGGGATACCATCCGTTTCAAAAATACTGCCTCTCTTCATAATATTTTCCTGCTTTCTTTTGTTTTATACAGTATACCAAATAAGGCGTACAAAAACAATTAGGTTGGCTTAAAATATTTGTATTTAATATTCACAAAAAAGTCAGTCTATTTTTGTAAACATTTATCTTTTTTGTTTTTAATCTTATACCAGTTCTTTTTTCATGGTTAAAATATTCTGTCCGTCAGCGTATTCATAAGAAAGCTCATCCATGGTTTTCTTTACCAGAAAAATTCCAAGCCCTCCAATTTCTCTGTCTTCAATATCCAGTGTAATGTCCGGATCTTTGTTTTCCAGTGGATTATAAGGAATTCCCTGGTCTATGAAAGTCAATGTGATTTTCGGCGGATTATCTTCCATTTCAATTTGTATTGTGGCATTTCCGCTGCCCTTCCCATAAGCATAATAAGCAATGTTTCCAAATATCTCATCTATGGCAACATCCAGCTGCATCTGAACCTTCAACGGACAATCCTTTTCTTCCAGCACTTCATTTACAAATTCCGTAACTTTATCCACATTCTCTATCTTTGCTTCCACTGTAATACTTTTCAAATTTCACAGCTCCTTTCCCATACGCTACCAAGGCTTCTGTTTCCATCCCGCCTGGTAACCATACCTTTTTTCCTGCACTATGTAAAAAAGAATCCTGCACAAAATACAGAATTCCTTTATTAAATGCGCGCTGAACCAGTTCCTCACATGGTAAGTTCTCTGACCACTCCTAAAACCTGCCAGACCTGCTGCGCGTGTTACTCTATTGTTAAAATATCCGTAAACCCTGTAATCTCAAAGACTTCCTTTACAACATCTCCCACATGGATCAGTTTCATACTTCCTTTTTTATTCATAACCTTCTGCAATTTCAAAAGCACACGCAGACCAGCAGATGAAATGTACTCAAGATCTGCAAAGTCAAGCACCAGTTCCTGTGTATCTGCCAGTTCCTTCTCTGCAAAAACATCCAATTCAGGAGCTGTGGTTGTGTCCAATCTTCCTGACAGCATTACAGTATCTTTTGTTCCTTCATTTTTCTTTTCAATCTTCAGGCTCATATTCTTCTCCTTTTAAATCAGATTATTTTCGCGACTTTTCTCTTATGTCTATCAATTACTCTGATAAAACATTCTTCGTAAGGCTTTCTCCATATTTTATGGGTTTATTATACAAAGAATCAATATTTTGTGTCAAGTTTTATCAAGGCTTTTTATCACGCCAATAACTCAAATGTATGATAAAGATCCATTCTCCCAAATCCCCAGTCCCGATTGGGATACTGCATCCGTTCTTCACGCTCCGCCCCTCGTGTAATATAATTTTTCACGCTCGAGCCGGTAAAATAGGGTTGATTCCCACGTATCACCGCCCATTCGAACAAAAGTGCAGCCGCACCGGCAGTCTGAGCGGCAGAAAGGCTGGTGCCGGAGGCATTTCCGTAAAGACCGTTTAACTGGGGTACCCGGATCTGGACACCTGGGGCTGCTACCTGTGGAACTACATTTCCATCTGGCATAAAGCCTCTGCTTGCCTGGACATACAGGCTGTTGTCACGATACTGGTAAGCAGTCACGGTAATACTCTCCAGCGAATCTCCAGGTGCCGTCACTGTATTATAAGGCGATGGTTCCAGAAAATAGGTTTCCTCCGAAATCAGCCCCTGAACCGGCAGCCACATATGAAATCCTACATTCTGCCCATCTCTTCCTCTAACAAAAATACGCCAGATTCCAGGTACCGGCTGGATAAATTGAAAATATACCAGCGTGTATCCGGTCTGCCTCTCAATAGAAACATAATTTACCTTCACCCTTGTTTCCACAAAGACAAAAGATAATTCCTGCGTCACCGCCCCCAGTGAAGCGCTGATATCCAGAGTTTCCCCTGTAGGAGACTGCAAAGAAAGATTATAAATTTCTGGCGGCTCGCCCCAGAATTCCATGGTAAATCCTGGCTCCTTGTTTCCAACGCGAAGCTCCGCCAATGCCTGGTTTTCTCTCTCTGTAAGGCGGCCTGCGTAATGATGTCTTGCCGCTCCCTCATTTCCAGCTGCAACAGAAACTGAGATCAGCGAATACTGGGAAATATAATCCACATAAAGACTCAGTGGATTTTTCCCGATATGTGCTCCCTGGCTGCTGCCAATTCCAAGGCACAGAGAAAGAGGCATTCTTCTGTCATTCGCAATTCGCACTGCAAAATCCATTCCCATCATAATGTCATTTTCCTGGAAAAGCTCCGCTTCTGCAGGGAAAAGATAGAACTCCCGGAGATATTTTTTCGCAGGCTTCACTTTCACAATGATCAGTATGGCTTCTGGTGCGGCTCCAGAAAAATTCTCCTCAGGAAAATAATTTCCAGCCGCAATAGCAGCCATTCTGGTTCCATGGCCATCCGTATCCACAGAGGGCACAATTTCCAGAGGATTTCCGGAAGCCAGTGCCTGATCAATATCCTTTTTCCAGAAGACACGACCATAAGGCACTTCTTTCCCATCTCCCTCTAAGGTCTGGTCCCAGATGCAAAGGATTCTGCTGCCCATTTCGTTCTGAAAAACCGGATTCCGATAGTCAATTCCGGAATCCACAACCGCAACAGCTGTTCCGCTTCCTTTCAGCTGAAGGTAGGGCTGTTCCTGAAGCCGGGTAATTCCGGAAGCACTAAGGCCTCCAAGATCCATATGCGTATAACATTTTGGAATAGAACTGTAGGAATACGTATTGATATTCCACCTTCCAATTTCTGTCAAGGGTGCATAAACTACCCCGTAAATTCCGTTTATTTTCTGAAAACTAAAACCTGGGACATCGCCCAGGTCTTCCTGAAAATCGTCCATATATTTTACAATAAAATCCGCATACATCTCGTTCTGTGCCGGTGAAACTGACTCCTGCATACTCAAATTGCCCGCGTCTTTATTTCCCATAACTGCCCCTTAAAGCTTTTTCATTTAAGAGTATGCTTTATTTTTCATTTCAATGACTTGAAGCGTGTTTTCTCTGTACCAACATCACAATTCCTGCCAAAAATGTAAAGACTGAAATAAACTGCGACGTAGAAAGCACTCCCACACTTCCTCTTGCCAGATCTCCGCGAAAAAACTCTAGCACAAATCTTCCTGCACTATAAAAAATCAGATATGCCGCCGCTGTCTCTCCATCTTTTTTCTGGCTTCTCAAAATCAAGAGCAGCAAACCATAATGAAGAAAGTCAAGAATACTGGAATAAATCTGCGTAGGAACCAGCGCCACCCCATTTGGTGCAAAAGCAGACGTATGAAACGTAATGGAAAAAGCACCGGACGTTTCTTTTCCGTAACAGCATCCTGCCAGCAGACACCCAATTCTTCCAAATCCTTGTGCAAGTGCTACAGAAGGCATTAACGTATCAAAAAGCTTCAGAAAATTCAGTTTTTTTACCCTGCAATATACATACGCCGTGAAAATTCCACCAACAATTCCACCAAATACCACAAAGCCATCGGTCAGAGTAGCACTCAGAAACCCAGGATTTTCCAGGATACTTTTCCATTCTGTAATCCAATACAGGATCTTGGCGCCCAGGAATCCTCCCACTACGCACCATACCACCAGATAAAAAACGTGTTCATAGGGCAGTTTCCGCTTTTTTGCCCTGTATTCTCCGGTAAAATAAGCTGCCAGAATTCCAATGGCGATCATCAGTCCGTACCCATAGACCGTAAATGGACCAATCCGCAGAAGTTCATTTTTCATAAATTATTCTCTCCACTCAAAACCATTTTTTCCAGAACCTTAAAAGTTCCTTGTTTGCATGATCATTTTTAGGACTTTCCATACTCTTATCCGGATCACATTCCCCGCAGATATCCACCTGCAGGATTTTTCCATTCTCTTTTTCAAAATGAGAGCACAATGCCAGAAGTACTTTCAACATCTCTTCTAAAGTCATATCTCCTTGGCTCCAGGTAGTGGCTGCCTCCTCCGGACAGAGCACATCCTTATCAATGGAAATATACAGCGGTATATTGGCAGGAATTTCCAAGCTTCTGATCAATTCTTCCTCAGAACCTTTTTTCTCAGCCATATACGGCCTTGCCTCAGCCAGCCTCTCTCTGGACAAAAAATGCACTCTGTCCTTAAAGGGTTCTTCCACCTGCCCGTACGCTTCCTCATCCGGCCCGATCAGCCAGACCTCATGAAGCTTTTCTACCTCTTCCAGTGCACTTGCAATCCACCCCCCGCAGGACAAAAGCCCTCCGAAAGCAGGAAGCTGCATGTCTGTATGATTGTCAAATACCAGCAGGTTGAAGGGCTCTTTCACCCGCCCGATCCCGATTCTGCTCATATAATGATAATTTCCGGAATCCATAAAATAAATTCCGGAAACCGGATATTTTTCCATTCGTTCCAGAATCTGCGCCTGGGCATCTCCATCGCAATAGCAGTTGGTTCCTGAAATATCACTCAGGTCTATCCAGGAAATCTGCTCTCCCTCATAGAACTGCTCTTCCTGGTAAATTCCAGAAAAATCCATGATCACAATGTTCCGCTTCAATCCTTCCATTCCTCCAGAATTTCCTCTTCTTCCGGCTTCTGACTTGCCTGTTCTTCCTGATCCGCCTGCTCTTCCTGATCTGTCTGCTCTTCCTGATCTGTCTGTTCTTCCAGAGCACCTGTATTTTCAGCACCAGATTCGACTGTCTCAGTGTCAACCTTCTTCGCAGGTTCAAAACCTGAGTCCGGTGTTTCAGCATCTTTCACAGCCACATCAGCATCTGTCACTTTATCCTCTTTCTTTCCATCACCAGCTGATCCATCCTGAATCTCTTTTTTCAGCCCATGTTTCAGAATCAGATAAAAAATAATATCCAGCACTCCGTTCGCCACAAAAATACATCCTGAAATCTGCACGGTCATCCTGATTTCAGAAAATGGATTTACAAGGATCAGCACTCCAAGTCCTATAAAAATCAGACTTTCAACCAGAAATGCCTTCCAAACGCCCTGCCCGCGCTTCTTTAGTTTCATACTGCCGCGCATCATCCAGATGCTGTCCACCAGAATAAAAGCTCCTAGCATAAGAGTCAGCAGTTTCACAACCACAGTTGGATTCATAAACAAAAAGATACCGATCACCAACACGATCACACCGGAAAAAAGATCCAGTATGGTAGAATTATCCTTTTCCAGAACAAAGATCAGAATGTGATAAACACCGGCCCCGATCAGAACCAGCCCAAATACCACCTTGCACAGAACATTCACCGTTTCTACAGGCATCAATGCCAGACACAGTCCAAAAAGAATATAAAATACAGATGTTGGAATCTGTCCTCTTAAAATTTTGCTTTTCTTCTCTTCCATCATTTAACCTCCTGTTATCCTCCGGTTCTTTTTGGACAGTATAAACCTTTTCGTGAAATTCGTCCACAAAAAGCCGGAAAAAGAGTATAATTTCCTATATAAAAAATCCATTTTTATACTTGAAGTTTTTCCCTGTGGTATTATAATGAATGTCGAAGGAAAATGAATTATGTCGTAACTGTTCAAACAGGGAACAGTTCCATTATATCTAATTTTTTATCGGAGAATTAAATTTTGAAAAATATTAAAAACAACAAAACCATTCTTGCCGTTATCCCAGCTGTCGTAGTGCTGGCTGCAGGGGTAGCTTTTTTTTGCTCTCGTTCAGGCAATACTGACAAACAATGTCAGGAAACAGTTGAACGTCTTCAGAAGCTTGAAACAGCCGATATCTCCAGTATAGAGGATGCGATCCGTGCACTTTCCGAGAAAGAAAAGCCCACCGGATCGGACTCAGAGGAGGGTGTTCTTGGCGATATTCTCACAGATGTACAAATTAAACAGGCATTTCAGGGAACTGTTATTGTAGGGGACTCTATTACAGAATCAATTGCAGAATATGGTTTTCTTGACACCAGTATTGTAGTTGCCAAGCTGGGACTTCGTATTGACGATGCAGATGACCAGATCAATACCGCCATCAGTCTGAATCCAAGCGTATTTTTCCTGTCCTTTGGAGCAAATGACCTGGAAATTTACAATGGTGATTCCTCTGCTTTTATTGACGCCTACCGTGTAAAAGTGAAACAGATCCAGAATGCTCTTCCGGATACTGCCATTTACATCAACAGCATTCTTCCCATCCAGCAAAGCGCCATCGACCAAAGTCCTGCCCTTGCTTATTATGACAGCTTTAATCAGGCACTCAGGGACTTTTGTGACGAAATGGGATGCACTTTTATAGACGATACATTCCTTGTAGACGAAAGCATGTATGAGCCGGATGGTGAGCATATGGTTTACAACTACTACCCCAAATGGCTTACTTATATGGCAGAAAGGGCAGGTCTCGTATGAAGCTGAATACCAAACGAAATATCCTCTCAGATTTTTCCGGCAAACTGAGCGGCAATCTGAAGAAAAATAAAAATCAGGGAACCAGCATCCTTTCTGATTTCAAGCTTACCGGTTCCCTTATCATAAAATCCGTCATGGTAATTTTCCTGGTTGTCTATCTGGGACGCCTCTATGTGTCCGACTACGCAGCAGACATATCCATGGACAAAATATCTGCATCCCTTGAACAGGTTTCCGGTGTTACGGACCTTAGTGAGCCAGGGGTTTCCGGTCTTCGCCGTTTTTATCAGATTGATGAGAATGACATAGACAGCTACTTTTTCCGTAAAGCAGCCTCCCCAATGTCTGTAGACGAAGTTCTGGTAGTTAAGGCTAATTCTTCTTCTGAGGCAGGCGCCTATTTAGAAGCAGCTCAGGCTCATCTTGAAAGTCAGAAGAACATTTTCGAAGGCTATGGAACTGATCAGATGGCACTTCTCGGAGAAGCTTCTGTAGAAAAGCGCGGTGCCTATGTCTGGTATTTCTGCGGTGAAAACGCCCAGGAACTTCGCCAGGCTTTATTATCCATGATATAGGAGAATTGACGTTATGGTATTTAACAGTGTAATTTTTATATTTTGTTTTCTTCCCATATTTCTGCTGATCTACTATTTCGTGCCGGCCAGGGCCCGTAATCCGGTACTTTTCGCAGGAAGCCTTTTCTTTTATGCATGGGGAGATCCTACCTATCTGGTTCTTATGCTGTTTTCCAGCTTTTTCAATTATTACATGGGCAAAGAGCTTGGGAAAATAACCGATGAAGATCCGTCCCGCAAGCGAAACCTTATTTTCGCAGTAGTGATCAACCTTCTGATCCTGGGATTTTTCAAATACTGGGGATTTCTTCTTGATACCGTCAGCGGTGTCACAGGACTGAAGCTTACCTATCCGCAGCTTGCATTGCCCATCGGACTTTCTTTCTATACCTTTAAGAATCTGTCCTACATCCTGGACATCTATATGGGAAAAACAGAACCCTGTAAAGGATTTTTTCCATATGCCGTATACAGCACCATGTTTCCGCACATGACAGCCGGACCCATTGTCCGCTACACTGACATTTCGGAATCCATCAGCCGCCGCAGTATAAACACAACGCGCCTCGGTGCAGGTGCAGAGCTCTTTATCAAGGGGCTTTCCAAGAAGGTTCTCCTTGCAGACAATCTTTCCGCTCTGTACACCACCCTTCAGGCTTCCGGTACTACCTCTTTTGTGGGAACCTGGCTTGCCATTGGCGCATATACACTGGAGCTGTATTTCGATTTCAGCGGATATTCCGATATGGCCATCGGTCTTGGACAAATGCTGGGCTTCAATTTCAACAAGAACTTTGATTATCCTTACATTTCCACCAGCGTCTCTGAATTCTGGCGCCGCTGGCATATTTCTCTTGGAAGCTGGTTCCGTGATTACATCTACATCCCACTGGGAGGCAACCGTGTTTCCACAGGCCGACATATCCGCAACATCCTTGTGGTATGGGCACTTACCGGTCTCTGGCATGGCGCCAGCTGGAACTTTGTGTTCTGGGGTGTTTACTACGGTCTCCTTCTTCTGGCAGAGAAATTCCTTCTTGGACGTTTTCTTGAGAAAGCACCTGTCTGGCTTCGCAATTTATATACCATGTTTGCCGTGATCATCGGCTGGGTATTTTTCAGCCAGACCACACCTGCAACCATAGGAAAAATGCTGGGAGCCATGTTTGGATTGGGAGCTTCCTGCTTCGCAGACCGTGCCTCCCTGTATGCACTGAAATCCGGACTGATCCTGATGATCATTTCCGTGATCAGCTGCCGTCCGGGGCTTTACCAGTATTTCAAGCGCCTTGCAAGACGCAATACTTACCTTGCCGCAGTGATAAACGCAATCCTGTTTTTCCTCTGTATTGCGTATATGATCTACAGTTCCTACACACCATTTATGTATCAGCAGTTCTAGAGTAAATTTGAAAAAGCCCTGAACTGGTACCATATTAATTGGAGGACCCATGAAAAAGAAACCAAACGGATACCGCTATTTTTATCACCTGACCGGATGCCTTTTCGGAATCTTCATCCTGGCAGTACTGATAATCAATTTTTTAGTTCCGGACCGGGGCTTTTCCCAGAAGGAAAACCGTGTGCTGGCCTCCCGTCCGGCTATCAGCGTTTCACAGCTCACATCCGGCAAATTTGCTGATGGTTATGAAACCTATGTAAATGACCAGTTTTTCCTTCGTGACTGGTGGATCACACTGCGCGCCACAGCCCAGCGTATCCTTGGAAATACGGAAGAAAACGGTGTTTTTCTTGGCAAAAACGGTTACCTGATGGAGGATTTTACAGCGCCCTCCCAGGAGCGTCTGAACCGTACTGTAAACGCTATGACAGATTTTGCAGCAAGGCATTCTGATCTTCCCCAGTATGCGCTGATCGCGCCAAATGCCGTGAATATCCTTTCAGATAAGCTCCCTGCCCTGGCTGCTGCCACTGACCAGAATCCTTATCTGGACGCAACTGCCGCTGCTCTTGAAAAGGCAGGTGTCACTTTCGTGGATGTGCGTGACACCCTTTCCCAGCACAAGGATGACGGAATTTATTACCACACAGACCATCACTGGACTACTCAGGGAGCTTACTTTGCTTATATGCAGCTTGCAAAGGTACTTGGAATCGATTCTTCTTCCATCTCCTACGACAAGCTCCCGGTTTCCATGAGCTTCCAGGGAACCCTTTCTGCCAAAAGCGGTTTCCGTGCTTCTGAGAAAGAAGAAATGGATGTCTTTCTTCCAAGAGATGACTCGGTTCCTTCCTCTGTTGTAAATTATGTAGACGAACAGAAAAAAACAGCCAGCTTTTACGATACCAGCAAGCTGGAAACCAGAGACAAATACGCCATGTTCTTTAACGGAAACCATGGCAAGGTTGTGATCACCACTCCTACAGAGGAAAACCGTACCTTACTTGTGATCAAAGACTCCTACGCAAACAGCCTGATCCCTTTCCTGGCGCCTTACTACCGCAAGATTGTTATGGTAGACCCTCGTTATTTCTATGACGATCTGGAAGAACTGATGCAGGTAGAGGAAATTCAGGAAGTACTTTATCTGTATAATGCAAATACATTCTATTCAGATACTTCCCTGGAGCTTGCACTTATGCCTCAGAGCAGTACAGATTCCACACCTGACAGCATTGAAACGGATAACACAGATACTGCTTCTGCTTCTTCTGACAACGCTTCTGCTGACAATCCAGAAGCTTAAAGCGTATCTGAAAAAGGCTTTCTGCAAGATATGCGTCACAATTTGTGGGAATGATTTTTCAGACATACTTTAGTCTTATTTCCTTCTGCCAGACAGGCAGGAGGATTTTTTTTCCAAATTTCATTGTACAACTCATGCAAATTCGCTATAATTACTTTATTAAGCAGCTATTTTCTGCAAAGTGTTTTTTGGAACGCAGTTCGCAGAAATCCCAATAAAACAGAATCCTGCAAGCAGGATTCTCCGCCTGCGGCTGGTCGCCTCCAGCGACATCCAGCGCATGTTTGAAAAAGGCTTTCCGCTGCAGTGCGAAGCGGGTAACTGTGAAGGTACTGGACAGTTACCTTTATTAAACATTTAGGAGCGAAATTATGAAAATAGTATTAGAGCATCTCACAAAGCAGTTTCCGCCCCGTGGAAGAAAGGCTCAGGAGCCGGTCACAGCTGTAAGCGATTTCAATTTCGAAGTTCCTGACGGTCAGCTGATCGGACTTCTCGGCCCCTCCGGCTGCGGGAAAAGTACTACCCTGAATATGATCTGCGGCCTGGAGAAACCAACCAGCGGCAGAATTCTTTTCGGCGATGATGATGTGACTTCATTTCCCCCAGAGCGGCGCGGCGTTGGTATGGTATTTCAGAATTATGCACTTTACCCCCACCTCACAGTGAAGCAGAACATCCTCTTTCCTCTTCAGAATCTGAAAGGAAAGGACAAGCTTTCCAGATCCCAGATGGATGAGCGGGCTCAGAATGCAGCCCGTCTGGTGCAGATTACAGAGCTTATGGACCGACGTCCTTCCGAGCTCTCCGGCGGTCAGCAGCAGCGCGTAGCCATTGCCCGTGCACTTGTAAAAATGCCACGCGTACTGCTTCTCGACGAACCGCTCTCCAACCTGGATGCCAGACTCCGCCTCCAGACCCGGGAAGAGATCCGCAAGATCCAGCGGGCTACAAAGATCACAACTGTCTTTGTCACCCATGACCAGGAGGAGGCCATGAGCATTTCCGACATGATCGTAGTCATGAAGGATGGTGTGGTACAACAGATCGGGAAGCCCCAGAACGTTTACGACAGCCCTGTAAATCTGTTTGTTGCCAAATTCCTTGGTACCCCTCCCATCAATGTATTTGAGGGGCAGATCCGTGGCGGAAGCCTTTACATCGGTGAAAATGCGGTTCTTCTCACACCTGGGATCTCCGACCAGCCGGTTTCTGTGGGAATCCGTCCGGAGGGATTTATCCCCGATGAGAAGGGAGCGCTCTGCTGCCAGCTTGGAGGCATGGAAGTAATGGGACGTGACATCTCTGTTGTCTCCACCCATGCATCCTCCGTAAATCCTGTGATCCGCTCCATCATCAGCTCTGACACCCAGATCCGGCTTGATGCAAAAACCGTCCGTTTTTCTATCAAGCCAAACAAGATCTTCCTGTTCCGGCATGATACTGGTGAACGGATCAACCTTTAAAGGGAGGCTCCTATGAACAAACGAAACTTCAAAGGCTGGCTGTACCTTCTGCCGGCTATGCTTTTTCTGGGTATTTTCATGGTCTACCCTCTTATCGATGTTTTTATCTATTCCTTTGAAGAGGGCTATAATTCCGCTTCCCAGACTTACTATGGGACAGGTATGTACAACTATTCCTACGTCCTTCATGACCCATATTTTCTCCAGGCGATCCGGAATACCTTTATCCTGGTTGTGATCACAGTGCCCCTTTCCACTTTGCTGGCACTTCTGATTTCCGTTGCCTTAAGTTCTGTGAAGGCTCTGAAAAAACTTTTCCAGACCATTTACTTTCTGCCATATGTAACCAACACACTGGCCGTTGGACTGGTATTCATGATTCTTTTCAAAAAAACCGCTTATTCCGACGGACTGATAAACCTGGTGCTGAAGCTGTTTGGACAGGGACCTGTAGATTTTATTGACGGACCATACTGGGCGAAGATGCTGGTATTATGTATTTATACCATCTGGATCGTTATGCCTTTTAAGGTACTGATCCTTACCAGTGCCCTGGCTTCTGTAAACCAGAATTATTACAATGCAGCCCGGGTAGACGGTACCTCCAGATTCCGTATTTTTATCCGGATCACCCTACCGATGATCTCTCCCACAGTTTTCTATCTGATCATCACTGGTTTTATCGGTGCATTCAAGGCTTACAGCGATGCAGTTGCCCTTTTTGGCACAGACTTAAACGCAGCTGGCATGAACACCATCGTAGGCTATGTTTACGACATGCTTTACGGAAATGGCGGCGGCTACCCGTCCTATGCCTCAGCAGCAGCGATCCTGCTGTTTGTTATTGTTTTGACAATCACCTGCATAAACCTGCTTGTAAGCAAAAAACATGTATACTACTCGTAACGGTGAAGGTTCACCCTCTTTATCTGAAAGGTATTTTCGGGCAAAATCTCTCACAAATTGTGACGTACATTTTACAGAAAGCCTTTTTCAAACACGCTCTAGTACATCGTTTCGTAAATAACTACACCAATCGCGTAGGATGTGGATTCGAGTGTGCAGGCATAAAAACGCAGGCGTAGCGGGCTACGCTGAGACTTTTATGCCTGTGCAATCGGATTCCCAGACAAGTGAGTGGTATAGTTATTTCGAAAACGATGTACTAGAGCGTGTTTGAAAAACATTTCGAGTTGTTTATTTTAACCAAATTAATATTGAGACGATGCATACGAAACCCAGAAAAGTGGAAGCCAGTTTATCATAACGTGTGGCTATTCGGCGAAACGCTTTTAATTTGAGAAAATAGTTTTCTACTAGATGTCTCTCTTTGTAAAGCCACCAATCACAATGACGGTCAAATTTCGCTCCCTTTCTGGAAGGAATCGTTGGTTCTCCACCATGGTCGTAGACATAATCAAGTAATTTATTACTATCGTATCCTCGATCAGCTAATACATTGCTTCCGGTTGTATTCACATGTTCGAGCAATGGAAGTGCGTAATTAATATCATTACGCTGACCTTCACTAATCATAAAATATACCGGATAGCCATAGGCATCCACTACGGCATGGATTTTTGTGCTTGCTCCACCTCGGCTATGTCCGATTTCGTTTGGAGGCCCCCTTTTTTTGCACCTGCACTGTGCTGATGAGCCTGAACAATAGAAGCATCTATAGATAGTTCTGTTAATTCAGCATCAAGGCTTAAAACACGAAAAATGTTATCGATGATGCCATCATCAATCCATTTTCGAAAACGGGAGTAGACGGTTTGCCAGGCACCATAACGTTCTGGAAGATCACGCCAGGGCGCTCCACTGCGGGCAATCCAAACAATTCCGTTAAGAATTGTCCGAGTACATTTTGGGGGGCGGCCCTGTTTTCCAGTATTTTCAGGTGGCAGTAAAGGAGCAATGCGGTTCCATTCTTCATCAGTTAACTCGTATCGTCTCAACATAGTAAACACCCTTTTTTCTTTATTTTAACATGAAAAAGGGTATTAGAATATATGTTTTGTGCAACTTTTATTTTTCAAACACGCTCTAGTCTTCATAAAGGAGAAAACATGGAAAAAGATACCACTCAGTTTACAAAATCGGAGCATACTGCCGCCAGACGGCATTCCCTGGGAAACATCCTTGTCTACCTGCTGCTTACCATCTGGGCTCTGGTCGTACTGTTTCCTTTTTACTGGATGCTTCTTACCTCTGTAAAAAGCTACAGTTCCTACAACGCAGAGCACATTCCCACCTTCTTTACACTGACGCCCACCCTGCAGAATTATGCAGATGCCTTTACAGCAGTGCCCCTGGGAAAATATCTGCTGAACACACTGATTTTCACAGTTGCCACCACTGCTATTATGATGGTTGTGATCACACTGTCCGCCTTTGCTTTCGCAAGGCTTGAATTCAGAGGGAAAAATCTGGCTTTCACTTTATTCCTTTCCCTGATGATGATTCCAAACGAACTTGTGATCATTACCAATTTTGTGACCATCACCAACCTGGATATGCGGAACACCTTCCTTGGGCTGATCCTGCCATCTGTCACCTCTGTATTTTATATTTATCTTCTGAAAGAGAATTTCGAACAGGTACCGGATGAGCTTTACCGTGCAGCCAAAGTGGACGGAACCTCAGATCTGAAATACCTTTGCAAGGTGATGATTCCCATCTGTAAGCCTACCATGGTCACCATTGCTATCCTGAAGGTAATCGAATGTTGGAATTCCTACATTTGGCCAAGACTGATCACCGATGACCAGAACTACTATCTGGTTTCCAACGGAATCCAGGAGATTCGCGAAAACGGTTTCGGTCGTGAAAATGTCCCTGCTATGATGGCGGCGGTAGTTGTGATTTCCCTGCCCCTGATCATTTTGTTCCTGCTTTTCAGAAACAAGATTATGTCAGGAGTTTCAAGAGGAGGTACCAAAGGATGAGACTATTCAGACAAAAACATCCTGGAGCGTTCCACCAAAAGCCTTTCCTGCTTTTTTCCCTGGCTGCCCTTTCTTCTGTGACTCTGCTTACAGGCTGTCATGGCGCGAAGGACCAAAGTGCCTTTACCATTCCCGGGGAATTTGACACCTCCAGAGATTACGAAATCACTTTCTGGGCCAAAAACGACACAAACAAAACCCAGACCGAAATCTATAAAAAGGCAATATCCGATTTTGAAGCCCTGTACCCCAATATCACTGTAGATCTTCGGCTTTACACGGACTACGGCAAAATCTACAACGATGTAATCACCAACATCGCCACAGGCACCACTCCGAACGTATGTATCACCTACCCGGACCATATTGCCACCTACCTTACGGGAAACGATACCGTTGTCCCTCTGGACGATCTGATGGCAGATTCCAGCTACGGACTTGGCGGTGATAAGCTTGAATTCGCCTCAGTGAAAAAAGATGAGATCATTCCCCGTTTTTTACAGGAGTGTTCTTTTTCCGGTCACTATTATGCACTGCCTTTCATGCGCTCCACAGAAGCCTGCTATGTAAATAAAACCTATGTGGAAAAGCTTGGATACACCCTTCCAGAAACCCTCACATGGGATTTTGTGTGGGTAGTAAGTGAAGCCGCTATGGCGCAAAATGCAGATGGAACCTACAAGGTCAACGATCAGAATGTGCTGATTCCATTTATTGACAAGTCCACAGACAATATGATGATTGAAATGCTAAAGCAGAAAAATGCAGGATATTCCACTGACAGCGGAGAGATCCAGCTTTTTAACGACACCACGGCAAGTCTGCTGGATACCATCGCGGAGCATGTAAAAACCGGTGCTTTTTCCACTTTTAAAATTTCCAGTTATCCGGCTAACTTCCTGAATGCAGGGCAATGTATCTTTGCCATTGATTCCACAGCAGGCTCCACCTGGATGGGTACAAATGCCCCTCTTGTGGACATCAGTTCTGATGCTCTGGTGGATTTTGAAACAGAGGTTATGACCATTCCACAGTTTGATCCGGATAATCCGCAGATGATTTCACAGGGACCTTCTGTATGTATCTTCAATAAGAAAGACCCTCAGGAAGTGCTGGCCTCCTGGCTCTTTACACAGTATCTGCTCACAAATGACGTACAGACCGCTTATTCTGAAACGGAAGGTTATGTGCCGGTTACCAGCAAAGCCCAGGAATCCGACCAGTATCAGGATTATCTTTCCAGGGAAGGGGAAGACAATTCCACTTACTACGATGTAAAAATAAAAGCGTCCAGGCTGCTCCTTGACAATGTAGAGCACACTTTTGTTACCCCTGTATTTAACGGCTCCGCTTCTTTACGTGATGCTGCAGGACAGCTGATTGAAAGCGTGACCAAATCTGTCCGAAGAAAACAGGAGATTGATGATGCCTATATTGATAAACTTTACAGCGATGTTACCTCCCTGTATCACCTGGATCAGATTTCCTCTGATCAGTCCTCAGGGAAAAAAGAGCTTGGACCTCTTCCCGCAGAATCCAGAATTCTTCTTGGAAGTCTGGCAGTAGTCTGGGGTCTGATTCTTCTTTATCTTTTACTTGAACGATTAAAGAAGAAAAAAGGTTACTGTTCACTTCGTTCACAGTAACGCGCTTCGCGATGCACAGAAATCATGCATTCGCATGATTTCGCGCCGCAATTCTCGGGTTTTCTGTGAACTTTGTTCACAAAAAACGCCTCGCGGAACGTTACCAGTGAACAGTAACGAAAAAAGCGTAATATTTAAGCTTGATTTCCCCATAATTTTGTTTATAATAAAAGTGATTGTGTACAATCGTTTTTGACAGATGACTTTACACTCACCTTGTCAGACATCTGAATTTACGTACCCAGAAAGGAGATACTATGAAAAAAAGACTTGTATTACTGATGGCGCTCTCTCTTACATTTGCATTCCCGGCAGCTGTTATGGCTGAGGATACCACTGCTGCAGAGGAAACTGCTGATGACACAGAAGCAGCTGACAGCACTGCAGAAGATGCAGATGTGAAATCCGAAGGTGTTATGACCCATGACGAGTACCTTGCAGCAGCTGTTGATGACGAAGTTACCATCGAGACCTACGTACAGGCAAAGCAGTCCTGGTGGGAAGATAAAGCTACCTTCTATACCCAGGACAAAGATGGTGCATACTTCATTTATAATATGCCATGCTCCGAAGAAGACTATGAGAAGCTGGTTCCGGGAACCAAGATCAAAGTAACCGGATATAAGGCAGAATGGTCTGGCGAGATTGAGGTTGCAGATGTTTCCTCTTTCGAGATTGAGGACGGCGAATACATCGCAGAGCCGCTTGATGTAACAGATCTTCTTGGTAAGGACGAGCTGATTGATCATCAGAACGAGCTGGTATCTTTCAAGGGAATGACCGTAGAAGCTGCCGGACAGGATGCTGACGGAAACGATGTAGCTTACCTTTACAATTACGATGGATCCGGTTCTGAGGGAGATGACCTTTACTTCAACGTTTCCCTTAACGGCGAAACCTATACTTTCACAGTAGAGTCTTATCTCTGTGACAAAGACAGCGATGTTTACAAAGCCGTAGAAGCTCTGAACATTGGCGATAAGATCGATATGGAAGGCTTCCTGTACTGGTATGAGGGCGTAAACCCGCACATTACATCTGTTACAGCAGCTGAATAATTTCACATAATTCCAGACAAAAAAACACCCGGGCACAGCTTCCTTTATGAAGCACATATGCCCGGGATTTTTTATCCGATTTTTGTATTCCTGTATACATGTACCCAATATATAATTTCCACCACTGCCGTAATTCCCCATGAGAAAATGTACAGCAGATATAAAGACGGAATCGTCTTAAAGTAGGCAAACACCGTATTTACCCATACCATTCGGAAAATACAGGATCCTATAATTACAATAACCGTCGGAATAACACTCTTTCCAAGAGCACGGGAAGCCGCAATGGCACTGTCCATAAATGCAGAAAATCCATAACTGAATCCCATAATCGTAAGTCGTTTCATTCCGGCATCCACAACCGCAGGATCATTAGTAAAAAGTCCCAGGAACTGTCTGCCGAAGATAACCAGTGCAATACCACCTATGGTTCCAATTCCAAAGGAATAAGCCAGGCTGACCAGATAACTGTTTCGCACTCTTTTTCTTTTCCCTGCACCGTAATTCTGCCCCATAAAGCTTCCGCAGGCTGTATAAAAAGCAGCCATGGAGTCATACAAAAGAGCATCTGCATTTGCTGCAGCGGAATTACCTGCCACCATTGTAGCATCAAAGGTATTGACGCCTGCCTGGATAAACAGATTTGCCACCTGAAAAATACCGTTTTGCAATCCTGCCGGAAGACCGATCTGGATAAGATATCCTGCCATTCTCTTGTCAAACCTCAGTTTGGAAAGACGAAGTGCATAATCCCCGCCCACTTTTACCAGAGCCCGGAGAATCAGAAACGCAGATAAATACTGGGAAATAATACTTGCAGCTGCAACACCTGCCACATCCATTTTACAGATAATTACAAAAAACAAATTTAATACTATATTTACGATACCAGCAGCACCCAGATAATACAAAGGCTTCTTCGTATCTCCAAAAGCACTGCACACCGCATTACCAAAATTATAAAGAGCCATTGCCGGCATCCCCAGAAAATAAATTCTTATATACAGTACCGCACCATCCAGAAGTTCTTCCTTAGTGTTCAATAGCTCCAGAACTCCTTTTGAAAAGAGCATTCCAAAGACCAGTACAATCACTCCGGCAGCCAGACTTACCAGAAGAGCCGTATGTATCGTCTTGATCGTACTTTCTTTATCCTTTGCTCCGAAAAATCTTGCCACCAGAACATTGATACCGCCGCCCATACCGATCAGAAAGCCCGTAAAGAGGGTTATAAGCGTAGTAGTGGATCCCACTGCCCCTAATGATAAAGAGCCCGCAAACTGACCAATAACCGCGATATCTGCCATATTAAACAACACCTGCAAAAGGTTGGTCAGCACCAGAGGGATACTAAAAAACAGCATTTTCCCCCAGATAGAGCCTGTGGTCAGGTCCTGTCTGTCCTCTTTCATTTCAATCCTTCTCCTTCGTCAAATCCAAAATTTCTTCCGGCACTGCACCTCGAAACTGTTCAGAACTTTCAATGCAGCTCGCACCCCTTCAGATCAAGCCAAACCTATTTTGCACCGGAATTTTGTGCGCAAATAAAGCTCTTGAATAAATCAAGAGCTTTAAGAGGTGCCACCCAGATTTGAACTGGGGATAGAGGTGTTGCAGACCTTTGCCTTACCACTTGGCTATGGCACCATATTATTTAGTTCTTCGCAGAAGCGAATGACTCCAAGGGGATTTGAACCCCTGTTACCGCCGTGAAAGGGCGGTGTCTTAAC